>Ga0208198_1000026_pt1 | contig 185004 bp, 155 predicted proteins | sample AD_JPNTR2_MetaG_FD_184446 | JGI IMG/M metagenome (GOLD analysis project Ga0208198, IMG submission 184446) | Active sludge microbial communities of municipal wastewater-treating anaerobic digesters from Japan - AD_JPNTR2_MetaG (SPAdes) (version 2) | ecosystem: Engineered > Bioreactor >...
GGCCGACCCAGGAACAGGTCGATGCCGTGTTGGAGGACCCGTAAGCAAAGCCGGCTCTTTGGATACCGTCGGAATCCCCCATAAAGAGGGAGGTTCGAATAATAAAGCGGGGAAATCTCGCAAGATAAATAAATGACGGCTCCGTCGGGCTGTGCGCCGGCCCAGATGGTTCTGACGCTCAAGCGGGTTTCTCAAGATTAAAAGACGATAGCGGCATAGCCGACAGATTCTTCGCTTCGCTGGCGGAATTTGCGGAGCATCACTTCGTTGCTGCTGGTGTGAGCCAAAAGGACACCTCGCCGAGCGCCCATGGCCCTGGCGGCCGCTACCACGGCCGCGGCAGCGGACGGGCCGCAGGCATTCTGCTTCTCCGACGCTGCGGGTACGATTTTCTCCGCTTCCATCCGAACAGCCAGTTCGATAAACTCGCGGTCATTGACCTGATGGGCCCAGGCAAGCGCAGAAGGCCCTGTTCCAGCGGGACAAAAACCGTATCGCGGCCCATAATGGGTCAGGTCTGTCGAAGCAATGCACACGGCTTGTTTGTCTTCCAGCGACGCAAGCAGGCGGCCTACGGCCGTGCCGAACGGCACTTCAAAACCGCTTAAGGGCATCAGAATGGGGACGATCCTGGCATTCGGAAACAGGTATTGTATAAAAGGAACCTGAACCTCGATGCTGTGTTCGCCTGAATGAGCATTGGGACTAGCCAAGGCCCCCAGCGAGACGATTTGGTCGGCCAGTTCTTCATCAATATAGGCCAGGCCGAGGGGCGTCTCCCAGGCCCCGCGGTCATAAACAGCCGGCGAACCGCTGTAATAGCGGTGGGCCGCGCCGAAAAGCACAAAAGTATCCACCTGGCCGTCAACCTGGCGGACGGCCTGAAACACCATGGCCGCCAGCCGACCGCTGAAGACCCAGCCGGCATGGGGCACAATGCCGGCCACGATGGGATCGGGCAAATCGCCGGAAAAGGGCTGCTGAGAAAGGCATTCTTCGATTTCCGCCAGACATGCAGAGCGGGTGGCGGCATAAAATTGGCCTGCAACGGCTGGTTTTCGAATCATTTTCTGTTCTCCGCTTGTGTTTTTAATGCCGGGATATTATCCTATCTATTCAGGTGAAAAAATCAATCCGAATCCAAAATTTGAGCGAGGAAACAATGGCGGCCCCAAACAAGCAGTCGCCCGCAGCGGTGGTCATGGGCTCCGACAGCGATTTGGAGATTATGCAGTCGTGCATTGACCAGTTGAAGGAGTTTGGAATTGAACCGGTTATTCGGATTTTGTCAGCGCACCGAACGCCCGCGGCTGTGAGTGAGTTTGCCCAGACAGCCGAGGAGAACGGTATCCAGGTTATCATTGCTGCGGCGGGTATGGCAGCCCATCTGGCCGGGGCACTGGCCGGACAGTGCCGGCTGCCGGTCATCGGGGTGCCCCTGGCGGCTAAAGAAGGACTGCTGGGGCTGGATGCGCTGCTGAGTACCGTTCAGATGCCGCCGGGGGTGCCGGTTGCAGCAATGGCAATCGGGCGGGCAGGCGCCAGAAATGCGGCTGTCTTTGCCGTGCAGATTCTGGCCCTTGGCAATAAGACGCTGGCGGACAAACTGGCCCTCTTCCGCAAAAATCAGGCGGAAAAGGTTCTTGCCAAGGACGCGCAGCTCAATCGATGAAGAGCTCCTGAAAAAGCGGGTGCTTTATGGAAAAAAGGCGGCGAAAAATCTTTCAGTTTCGGGCATTTGTGTCACTGCTGACAGCCCTGGGATTTGGGATGGCGGTGCTGAGCGGGGTCCTTCTGTTCATTGCCCCCTCCGGCCGCGGAGTCAGGTGGATGTGGACTTTGCTGGGCCTGAACCGTCATCAGTGGGAGGAGATGCACATTTGGTTCTGTCTGCTTTTTGCCGTTGCGGGCACTTTTCATCTGAGTCTGAATTGGAGGCCGATGCTGCATTATCTGAAAATTGTCGGCTCGAAAACATATGGGTTCCGTTTTGAATGGCTGGCGGTGCTGGCGATTAGTGCTGTTGTCTTTGCGGGGACGTATTACCAATGGAAGCCCTTTGCCGCCCTGCTGGAGTTTCGGCAGCAAATCCAGGGCAGGCGGCAGGCGCCCGCTCCGGACGTAATTGTCCGCCCAGACGGCGCCAAACAAAATCGGGCCGGCATCGGCCAGATGACGCTGATGGAGTACTGTGCTCAAACAGGGCTGGAGCCGAGTGAGGCCGTCCAGACGCTGCAAAAGAAAGGTGTCCCGATACGGCCGGAAATGACGATGCGTCAAATTGCCGAACTGACGGGGGTTCATCCGAGCCAGGTGCCGGCTCTGCTTACCGCTCCTTAACTGCGTCTTGTGCATCAAGGGTTTCTAACTGCCAGACGCATGTTCCCTTCTCAGCGGCAGGCGAGCATTTCGAGGACAATTTCCGCTGTTGTCTTCGATGCATTGCGGCCGGCAAAGGGGCGTGTTAATTCCACCAGGGCTGTGCTGGTTTGAATCAAAAGCAGTTTGTTCTCCAGCAGTGAACAGAATCGAGATGCCATCGTTGAAATGCGAGGCAGATACGGCATAAACTCCGGCACCAGTTCTTTTCCTGCCAAAATATTAACCAATGACAGAAAGCGGGGACGGACGAGCCAGCGGCCGACCAGATGCCAGAGGAGCGGACTGGACTGGTACATGATGAGCATGGGGCAGCCGGCTGCGGCAACCTGAAGGACGGCGGAGCCGGATGCTACGAGGGCTAAATCCGCCTGACGAGCCAGCGAAAAGACCTCGCCGATTTGATATTGGATGGAGAGATTGGGCAACTGATGGGCCTTCAGCCAGGCGAGTTTTTCTTCATCTGAAGCAGCCGTAAATAACTGCAGATTGGGATGATGGGCGGACGCCTCGACTATGATTTTCTGCATAGCCGGCCAAAGCGTCTGAATCTCCGCACTGCGGGAACCGGGCAGCAGCGCGATTCGGGCGGCGGAAGGGCTGTAATCGCTGTACGATTTATAGCACTGGTCCGGATTGAAAGGAATCTCGTCAAAGAGCGGATTGCCTACAAAGTCGGTCCGAATCCCCCGCCTGGTAAACCATTCCTTTTCAAAAGGCAGGATGCAGGCCAGCCGATCGCAGCAGCGGCGCAGCTTGCGGATGCGCCATGGGGCCCATGCCCATAGCTGCGGCGCTACATAAAACAAAACGGGTATGCCCAGCCGCCTGGCCGTCCTGGCAAGATGAAAATTAAAGGCGGGCGAATCGCAGACTACCAGCAAATCGACGGGATTCTTTTTCAGATAATCCGAAGCCGATCGAAGCAGCATTTGGTAGTATCGAAGCTGGCCGAACACATTATAAATCATTGCCGCCCTGCCGACAGGGTTTTCGAGCAGTCGGCAGCCGGCTGAGGCCATCTTCGAACCGCCCAGCCCTGTCCACTGAATTGCGGGCTTGGACGGCAAAGGAATATGTTTGCTTGAAGCGCCGGGCCAATCGGCAGAGGGGCCTTCTGCAAGCATGCCGGCTGCGCGAATCAAATTGGCGCAATGAACGTCGGCGCTCGGCTCCAGCGCACTGATAAAGACTCGTTTTGGTTCGGATGGCGACATTGCTACTCCCTGCCGGTGTCAGTTCAGAAAAAAGACAATAGAGCATCCGACACTTTTTTGTCAACAACATCTTCAGGGGCGTCGGGCGGCGGCTCGATGATTTCATAAGCCATCGCATATTCAGCAGACTCTGTAAAGGAGCGGTTGACAACGCGAAGGCGGTATTGTCCGGTTTTGGGGATAAGAATATCTGCTTTTTTGAGATTGTCGAGCGTGCCTGTATCGGAGAAAACGGGCCGACCCTGCTCATCTTCCACGAGCAAATCAAGGTTGGCCAGATAGCCGGTCAATTCTCCCTTTTCGATGATGTTGTTGGGGGGGAATCTGTCGAGCCATCGGACGCGACGCTTCCAGGCAAGTGTGAGCACTAATCGAGCATGGTCTGGAACGGCAGTCCATGTGTAGATATGTGTCTTGCCGGCTGAGAGGGACTGAAAGGCCCAGCCGGCCGGCCGGCGGGAAGGGGCTATCTCGGTTTCAGGGGCTATTTTGGGACTGCTTAAAATAGAAAATGCCCGCTTTGCGTCCAGCCGACCGTATCCGCGCTGGGGATGCCAAATCCGGCCGGCAGTGTCAAGGCCGTTTTTGTCCTGAATATCGGAAACGGCGGAATTGACCAGCACGGCTTTCAGGACGACACTTCGTCCGTCGTCGGGTTCTTCGGATTGGTCGGCGTACTGGAGCAGTACGGCGGCTACGCCGGCGGTGTGAGGCGCCGCCCAGCTTGTTTCGCCGCGGGTGGTGCCTTCGTTTTTCCAGGCCGTATCGCCGGAAGAAGTCGGGACCCAAAGATTTTGTGCGGGGGCCGCCGCCTCCGGTTTGCGCCGATTGTCAAGGGTCGGGCCGGGATTGACGGCTGTGCCGACGCGGCGATAAATCTCCGGCTCAACGGTAATCAGGCCGGCGGTCGTCAGGCCGTTAAAGGAGGTGCCGAAAATGGTAATTGAGGCGTTGTCATTGCCGGAGGCGTTGGCAAAGAAAATGTCATCGGTATAGGCATAATAATCATACAAAAGGGTAAACGGAAACAGGCGGTCGTAGTCGTTCGGCAGCTGAATGCCGGTTACGACAATGCGGCAGCGGTCGGCCCGAAAGTGATTCAGCGCATCCTGAAACCACAGCCAGTTGGTGGTGCGGTTGGGGTCGGTCTGGGAAAGGCGGCGGGTAACTTTGGCGCTGCAGATTTCAGCATCAGGGGCAATCCCCCGACAGGCCGGATACTCCCTGCCGCCGCGTGAAGCAGCAATGCCGGCCAGAGAGGTATCGTGCCAGTACGGTTCATAAGGCGAGAGGACATCTCCGGTGGGGTCATACCAATGAGCATGCGAATCGCCGGTCGGATTGCCTTGAGAATCTTTTTCAAAGAAGGCCTCGTGGCTGGTTCGGCAGTGTCTTTGCGAGAGCACACCTATCCGGATACCGCGACCTGTATAACCCAATTCATGAAGGGCTTTCACGTTCACGCCGCCCGGGCCGGCTGATTCGGCAAGGGGGTAAGCCATCTGACTGCCCAACAAGAACAGCAGCCCCTGGATGAAAAACAGCACTGCCCGGTTTTTGCTCATCCTTTCACAGATTCCTCCGACGGCCATAAACAGGCGGATTTTTTGAATGCAGCATCCAAAAAACAAAACGAGAAACCGCACACGCCGTTCTCTCAAGAGGTCGGCAAGCCGGCAAAGATAATCAGGGCGCCAAACAGCACGGCCGCCGCTCCCCAGATGCGGAAAAACCAAAGGGGACGATTCTGCCACCATTGAAGCCACCGGTGGATTTTGTCGAGGGGCAAAGCGGCGAAGAGAACACTTGCCACGACGGTAAGGCAGCCCAGCACAATTATAAGCCACGGGATGCGGCAACCTGTTGCAAAGATGAGGAAGACAATTCCGATGATGATTTTGAGGGCCACCGCCCAATAAATCCGGCGGCCCTTCGCCAGAATATGAAGGAGTCCCTTCTGCCAGGTCGGCTGGACGGCAGCAATAATCCCCCAAATGGCTGTCAAAAGACCGATGCACCAAACGCTGTGTTCCATACCATATCTCCCAAAGAATCGGACGATGCGAGTTTATTCGATTCTTTCGACCATATCCATATCAATTTCTACGCAGGCGGCCTGGCCGAGCATCTGGACCTGCAGTATCAGTTTGGCCTTTTTGGGGGCCTGGACAATCAGCCCTTCTATGCCCATGAGGGGGCCGGCAATAACACGGCAGCGCTGGCCGACTTGGAGAAACTCGTGGGGAACAAGGGGCTGTCCGCTCCGCAGTACTGTTTCAATAGGCGAGAGTTCCTGAATCAGTTGGGGCTGGTTGTGAACGATTAAGAGATTTGCCGTCCGGTTGGTTTTCAATACTTCCAGCCGGTCTCGTTCATTCCCGCAAAAAAACAGATAGCCCGGAAAAACCGGCATCAGGGAACGCAGGGTTCGGCCGCTTTTGCGGCTGATTTTCCACGACATCGGCAGAAAATAGGGTACCTGCTTTCGAACCAGCTGCCAGGCGAGGGCCTTTTCGTTTCGGCTCTTGGTATGGGCTACCCACCAGGTACCTTCAAACGAGGCAATGCCGGCATTGTCGGGCCAGCTGATTGGAGGGTTTTCGCTTTCGCTCAGCATTGATGCTTTCTCCCTGTTCCCTTCGATATTAGACCCATGCCGTCAAATACTCTGTCTGGTCTTCGAAGCGGATAAATCCTTCGACTTGGGCCGGAATCAGGACTGTATCGCCCTTGCGAACCGGAATATCCTCGAAGGTACGGCCGTAAATCGTTCCGCCGCCGCTTAAAAAGAGCATGGCCTTGGGAACGGGCGAGTTCAAAAGAACCTCACAGCCGGGCATTTGGTGGCCTTTATCGAGTTTAAATTCCGGGGCATCCACGAGACGGCCGACTGTTGTTACGGGAAGAGGGACGGCAGACATGTCGAAATGAATGCTTTCCAACGCTTCCTCGATATGAAGCGGCCGCGGCTTGCCGGTGGCGGGATCCAGACGATTCCAATCAAAGACACGATAGGTGGTGTCGGAGGGCTGCTGGATTTCGGCAATTACCAGTCCGGCTCCGATGGCGTGGCAGACGCCGGCCGGCAGAAAATGACATTCTCCGGCTTTGACGGGGACGGCCTGCAGATAGTCGGAGCAGGTTCCGTTTGCGACGGCCTGGGCAAAACAGGCCCGGGTTGTGCCGGGTTTGAGTCCTTTGTAGATAATGCCGTCGGGCGGGGCCTCAATAATATACCAGCACTCGGTTTTGGGCTGTCCTTTGCCCATCCGCCGGCAGGTCTGGGCATCGGGGTGAACCTGTACACTGAGGACCTGGCGGGCATCGAGAAGTTTGATCAGCAGAGGGAAAGAACCATTGCGGTCTGCGGCCAGAGCCGGCCCGAACCGGCGAACGGCTTTATCAAGCGTCTGTCCGGCCAGCGGGCCATTGACAATCTCAGACTTGTCGTTCGGCAAATCCGCCAGTTCCCAGCTTTCTCCGATGGGCTGATTGGGCGGTAAATCCTTGTCAAAGAGCTCACGGAGGCGACGTCCGCCCCAGATTCGCTCTTTAAAAATCGGCTTCAGTTTTAAGGGATATGGATTCATTCTTTCCAATATACGAGAAATTCGCCGGCCTGTCCAGATATCGGCTGAACCTGCGGCAGCGACGGGAGCCGCTTTTAGAGGGCATCCACGATGGCTTGTGCGATGGCAGAGGCGAGGCGATTCTGGAAGTCAATATCGTAGAGAGCCGCCGCTTCGGACGGATTGGAAAGGTAGCCGCACTCAATCAGCAGAGCCGGTCCCTGCGTCCGCATTAAGACGCGATAGTCGTTGGTCCGCAAGCCGTTGCTGGAAAGCCCTATTGTGCTCAGCGCCCGCTCCATCAGACGTCCGGCCCGGCGGGAAGCATCCGAAGCATTGGGGGCAATATAGACGGTATAGCCGTGGTGGACGCGATTATGATTTGAGTTGTGATGAATGCTCACAAATAAATCCGCCCCAGCACGGTTGGCTATTTCCGCCCGTTCGTTCAGTTCTATAAAGGAGTCATTATTGCGTGTCATAATCACATCTATGCCCTGCTTTTTCAGCAGCCAAGCCACTTTTTGGGCTACTTTCAGATTGACCTCTTTTTCGTAATAGCCCAGATAACTGGTTGCGCCGGGGTCTTTGCCGCCATGGCCGGCATCGATAACAACTGTTTTCCCTCCCAAAGGACGGGTTGGAGACGGCATATAACCGGGAGAAGGCGGGGCCGTCGATTTCAGATAGGAGCGAATGCGCGGGACCAGCAATTCGGCCACATACACTGTTTGGCCTTCCTGGATGACCGTGCCGGTTTGGCCGATATTCTCGCCATTCACATAGATACTTCCTCCGGAATGGGTGAAAATAACGACCCGATTTGCGCTGTTGGTCAGTTCAACATATCGTCCGCCTGTAAAAGAAACTCGCAATCCGAGCCGGGCGGCCAGATCGTCGGCGGAAAGCATATAAGACGGAGCCCGCGGAGCGGTACTTTTGGGAGGTGCCTGACAACCGGCGAAGGCAAGCAGAAGCAAGAGAAGCCCCCCCAGCCATCGTTGTATTCGCGGCATACTCAATCCTGAAACACCTTTTTTGACTTTTTGCGTCGGTATAATATCAGATGAATCATGAAGTTCTTTTCTTTCTTTTCGGCCTTATTTAGCGAAGGGCTTCACGAAAATCAAGCAGAAAGATGATGGGGGTTCTATTGAGGTGAATTTCCGGAACATTCGTCGCAAAGGCCCTCCAGTCGGATTTGCCGATGAAGGACTAAAAAACCGTCGGGGATATTTTGGACAGCCGGCACAACCGCCTGCCTTAGACAAATGGTACGCCCGCAACTGCGACAGGTAAAATGCGGATGACATTGATCCGGTTTGCAGTAGTCGGCCAATTCAAAATGCCGCCTGCGGTCCCGTATGTAGGCCTGGTGAACAATATTGTGCCGAAGGAACACCAGCAGAGTCCGATAAACTGTTGCTTTATCTGTGGAACAATCCAGCTGTTCGTAAATCTGTTCTGATGTCAATGCACAATCCGTCTGGAACAGAACACACAGCAAGGCCAAACGGGGATGGGTTTTTCGAAGGCCGCAATCCTCCAAAAGTTTGGCGGCCTTCTGAAGGTACTTTTCATTCACTGCCTGTGCCCTCTTGCCCGGCGGGATCCGGCTGATTTTTCGTCCGGCCGCATAAGATGCAGTGATGACCCAAATGGGCACCATCCACACGGACAAACAGCAGCGGAAAAACAATATCGCTAAAACAGCACGGCAGCCAAACCGCAATGAATAAGGCCAGGAACATCCCTACCAAAAGGCCGAAACTCCAATCGGCCCGCGTATTCATCAGCATGTGACTGGCCGAAGCCCAGGTGCTGACCAAGACATGAAACGCATGGGGGTATTTGGTTCTGGGATAAAAATAAGCCACCACAATTCCCAACAGGACCGCCGGCGTCACCAGCCACCACTCCTCAATAAAGCCCAAATGCAGGTGAGGGCGGTAGTGGTCGGAGTCCTCCGGATGCTCCTCGTGCCCTTCGGCGGTGCCGTGGGAATGTTCGTGGAGGGCAGCGTGGGTGGGGACGGCTGCTCCGAGGATACTTTCGCCAATGAAAGGAATTATACAATCGCTGATGGTGGCGACGCCGACCGAGCCGACATAGCCGATGACAAAAATCAGCAGAAAGTTTCGGGCTTTGCGATGGAGTTGAAAAAGTGCGGCGGTAACCATGGCACTGAGAGCAACGTGGAGAGGGTGAAAAATTGCAAAGAGCGTATGGCTGCCTTCTTCGCCCCACCGCCGAAAAATCAGCATAAAAAGAATGCCTGTGAGGGCTCCAAAAAAGGTAAAAGGAGAATGTTCCTTCAGTTCATGGCCAATGAGGCGAAGTTTTTCAAATGCCATAAGTTGTTTCTCTTCAAATAGTTATCGAAAAAAGAATGTTTCCGGAACCGACGCGGTATTGAGTGTATTGTTTTTGCAACTGATTTGCAAGAAGATTTTTCGCTGAAACGGCCGGCGGCAATTTTTGTCCCGTCTGAGCTGCCTAAGCCGGGTTTTGTTCAGACAAAAAACTTGTTCAGATAAATGATGTTTATAGAATTATTCTAAAAGTACTTTTTGAGGAGCGATTATGAGGCGAGTATGGATTGTGTTGGGATTGACTTGCTGCTGGGCCGGCGGATGCGGAACCGTCGAAACGATGCAAAAACAAATCGAAACCAGTTCGGAGGCGATCGGCTCCAACGTTGAGGCCGTTCAGGCAAGCACGCAGGCCATCCAGCAAAACCAAAAAGCTGTTGAAAAAACCACCTCCGCTATTCAGCAAAATCAGAAGGCCGTCGAAGAAACTACGGAAGCCATCCGGGCAACGGCTGCGGCGATGCGCCAGATTACGGAAACCCTCCAGGCCAGTGCCGCAGCGATTGCCGCAACGACCGAAGCCATCAGCGGCAATCAAAAAGCGGTAGAGGAAAGTACCCGTGCCATCCAGGCCAATCGGCAAGCCATTGAGCAAAGCACCAAGGTCATTGCGGCCAATGCTCAACAACTGCAAATAATGATGAAGCCGCTGGAGAAGATTCAATTCAACCTGCCGCTTGCTGCTGCTATAGCCGGCGGAATTGCCATTCTTCTGCTGCTGCCGTCGGTTCTTCTTTTCCTGCTGCTTTTGCGCACAAAAAATGCCCCCGGAACCAAAGAATAAGGGGCTTGTTCTCTTTCTTCCAGAAAACCTCCGACACCGGAGACGGCTCAGCAGATGTTCCCTGCGGACAATTGCCTAAGCCAAAATGCACGCAAAGAAAAAACGAGTTCATCCCACCAGCTGATGAAGGATGAACTCGTTTCAAAGGCGGGTTTTAATCGCTTTGTCCCTGTTCGCGGATGAAGAATCCCTGGGGAGCCAGACCTGTTGAAGAAGGCGTTCCCGCAATCCGGCCGAGATAGGAGCTGCCCAGTTCCTTGATATGGTTGTTCACGTTGTCAAAATAGTTAAAATGGGATTGCTCTTCCTCGATAATCGTTTTGAAAATCTTCTGGGTGAGGTTATCTCCATTTTCCCGACAGATTTCGGCAAAGCGATTGTATTCATCGATGGTATAGTCTTCGAGGTCGGCATCGAATGGGAAGATTTTGTCGATTTCCTGGCCTTTGACGGCCTTGGCGGCCGGCTCCACGGTGGGTTCTCCGTCCAGTTCTTTGATTCGCTCGGCAAATGTTTCGGCGTGCCGCATCTCATCGATGGCAATCAATTTCATGTTGGCCGCCAGTTCGCCATAGTCCATGTCATCCAGCCCATAGTGCTGATTCATATACTGCGTAATGGCTTGCAGTTCCATTGCGCGGGCTTTATTGAGGACTTCGATCACCTTTTTTTTGGCTTCGTCTTTGGATGTTTTTGCCATAATGTCTCTCCCTTCACTGGTTTCGGCTTTCCCTATTATCCAACTGGCCAATATGTGAAGTATTATAACAGGAGTCGGATTTAAAAAACCAGAAATTTTCAGGTGAAAATCGGCTGAAAAAATGTCCAGTAAGGCCGCTTGGCGGGCACACACCCTGCTGAGCGCCGGCCTTGCATGCGGCTGCTGGGCGAGTCATTGTCGGCCCGGTCTGTCTTTTTTCTTCGAAAAAGGGACGCCGGGTTCGGGGTGATGAAGGGGCATTCGCCGTTCACCTGGAAAACGATTTTGATTGCAATCGGGGGATTTTTTCAGAAAATAGACCCACTGAACACGGACGAACAAAAAAATAAGGTCGATTATGTTTTTTCTTCTGCATCGATATTTGCTCAAAGAGCTGCTGCGGGTTTTCCTGCTGGCGACGGTGGCTTTGATGCTGATTCTGAGCATCGGGCTGCTGGTGCCGATGATTAAGGAATACGGAGTCAGTCCGCAGCAGATGCTCAGTTTAATCGGGGATTTCTGTCCGATTACGCTGACGTTTGTCATTCCCATCGGGGCCTTGTTTGCCGCCGCCATTACCTACGGTCGGTTTGCCGCCGATAGGGAGCTGGATGCCTGCCGAGCCAGCGGAATCCATTTCCGGACGCTTCTGCTGCCGGGTCTTTCGCTGGCGCTGGCGTCTGCTTTGGCCAATCTGCTGCTTAGTTTTTATATTACGCCTGCCTTTGTTCACCGCAGTGAATACCGCGTTCAGGCCGATGCCAAGCAGATTCTTTTCCGGAATATTCAGCGGAAGGGATTCTGGGATTTGCCGGGGGGTCGATTTAAAATCTACGCGGAGCAGGCCCTTCCGGCAGAAAATCTGCTTCTGGATGTTGTGATTCTGGAACTTCAAAAAAATAAATCGCCGCGAATGATTACGGCCCGCGATGCGCTGGTGGATATTGAAACCCATCGAGCGCATCATCTGGTCTCCGTTATCACAGAAGATACGATTCGCTTTGATGAAGAGCAGCCGGTTCGTGTTGGGACCATCGGGGTTAGCCGGCGGGTTCCGCCGCTGCTGTCTGAGAAAATCAAGTTTCAGAAAATTGAACAGCTCAAACAGATTCAGGCCGACAAACTCCGGTTTGGGCCGATTTATGATTTGGCCCTGACGGTTCGTGCCCAGCTGGCTCTTGAACGGCTGGCCGAGCAGCTCCGTGAAGCGATGGAGCAGCCCAATGAATATCTGCGTCTTCGGAGTGCTGACGGGGGACGGGAATATCTCCTGCGGGTCGGTGGTTTTCAACTCGGACAGGAACGGCGGATTGAACTGACCGGCCCTATCCGTCTGCTCGAAGTTCACCCTTATCAAAACAATGAGATTTACTGTCGATATGACTGCGAACGGGGGCAGATTCTGCTGGAAGATGACCGCATTGACCGTGGACTGGAACTGATTCTCCAAACCCCTCAATGGCAGCGTTCACCGTCCGTGAAGGGGACGGCTCTTCAGAAGGTCATCCCGAACCTGCCGCTGCCGGCACCCGTTGTCGATGGGCTTACCCCCCCCGAACTTCTGGGAACTCTTATCCAGACGGATTTTTCGGGCGATCGGATTGCCCTGCCTAACCCAAGCCAGGTTCTTCGCTCTCTCCAGGAAAGACTCCGGGAAGAATTGATCAAGGTGGACAATCAGGTGATCTGCGAACTTCATTCGCGGCTGGTGTTTGGGCTGGGGTGTGTTCCGCTGATTCTGACGGGCATTTGTCTGGGGATTCTGTTTCGCGGGGGTCATATCCTCAGCGCCTTCGGGGCGAGTATGATTCCGGCGGCCGTGCTGATGGTTTTTATCTTATCCGGCAAGCAGATGACCCGAAATTCCGCCGTCCCCACTGAGGCGGGCATCGCTGTGATGTGGGGCGGGTTGGCGCTGCTGATGGTTCTGGCGTGGCTTCTGTACCGGAAAATCAGTCGGGTGTGAGCAGAGAGGAAGTATTGAATGGCGCAGCTGGATCGATACATTGCCAAGAACTTTCTGGTGGGGTATTTTATTGCCTTCTTTGTCCTGATTGGATTGTGCATCATGCTGGATTTGTTTGTGAACATTGATGAGTTTATGGAACAATCCAATCAAGGGATGGGAAAGGTGCTGATTCATATTGCGGCCTATTACGGTCCGCAGGCAGCTCTTTGGTTTCGGCATCTGGCCGGAATTATTACAGTGATTGCGGCGGTATTTTCGCTGGCTCGAATGACGAAAAACAACGAGTTGATTGCTGTAATGGCCTCCGGCATCAGTCTGAAGCGCATTCTGGCTCCGATATTGACGCTGGCTGTTCTGCTGACGGGCTTGCAGGTTATCGATGAAGAGGTGGTGATTCCGCGGCTGGCCAACGAGCTGACGCGCGGACGGGATGAGGTGGGTATGCCGCGCCGGTATTCCTTCTGGTTTATCAGCGACCCCAAAGGCAATCTCTTCTGCGGGCAGGAATACGATGAGTCCACCGGAATGCTGCTGAATCCTTTTATCATTCTGCGTCAGCAGGAGCCGGCTGCCCAACGGTGGAGCGTTATCGGGCAGATTGACGCGGAATGGGCGGTCTATGATGCCGCCCGCCAAGGGTGGGCCTTTGAAAAAGGACGCCGAATGAATGTCCTGCCGGAGGATGCTGTGCCGACGGCCTTGACGTCAGCGGAACCGGTTGATTTTTTTCCAAGCAGTCTTCAACCGCAGGAAATCGCACTTCGCCGGCAGGAAGGGTACAAATCGCTGCTCAGTCTTCCTCAAATTGAGACCCTGCTGAAAAATCCCGGGACGCGGAAGACGGATATGGCTGAACTGATTTTGCAGAAGCACTCCCGGATTGTCGATCCGATTATGAATCTGATTATGCTGATGGTGGCTCTGCCGGTTCTGATACGCCGCGACCCGCGGGAAATCAAATCCGCCATTTTCATCAGTTTTGTGACAACAACGGGCTGCTTTATTGCGGTGTTTCTGTGCAAACTGTTTGCTACAGAGAGCATCGGGGGACGAGTTTTGCCGGAACTTTGGGTGTGGGCTCCGGTTTTCCTGTTTCTGCCGATTGCCCTGCTGCAGATTGACTCGATGAAGACCTAAGGGGACAGAATACATCGGGAATAATCTGCTTTTTTCTTTATTTCGGTCCGATAAAACCCTCTCCAAAATTAAACTTTAAAAACAAATCTGCAAAAAACAATATTTCCCCATTTTTTCTATATTCCCCAGATTGACATTGACGATAATAAAAGATGGAAAGATTTTAAGTTTTTTAGGGAGAATGGACTATGGAGAGTACATTAGTCGAACAGCGCAAGGAAATGAGAACGGAATTAAGTTGGCCCGTGAGTGTGTGGCTCCCTCAGGCCAACCGATTCTTCAATGGCCGAAGCGTCAATGTAAGCAAAGGCGGTGCGTACCTGACGATCCCGCTGACGACGCCGGTTCGTCCCGGGCAGGAAGTGGAACTGAACTTCCCGCGGACCGCTCATCTGGCCCATCAAAAAGGTCAATACGCCCGCATCAAGATTGGCAAGGTGGTTCGGGTGGACCGTTCGAGAATGATGAACGAGGGGGTCCTTGGGCTGGCCGTTCAATTCCTGCGTGATTAAACCTTTTGTGTCCGCCCTTTTTGCCGCCGTCTTCTGCTGAAGGGGAAAAGCAGAACGTGTGTTTTTTACCACTGATACTGCGTTCGCTCCGTTGGCTGATACTTTGGACGAACGGGAGTCTTCTTTCGTTTTGACACTTTCGTCTTCCTATTCAGAACCGTTCCCAAAAGGACGTGTGAAAACCTCTTGGCTGACCATTCAACATCGGCTACAATAAGATTTGCTTCCTTTTGGAGAAAGATAAAAGGCCGATGGAAAACAAGGAAACCCGATTTTTGCCGCTGACGCGGATTCAGAAACTGATTGGACGCTCTATGCTCCAATCCAAACAGACCAAAGCATTCGGATACTTTTCGGTCTGGGTGGATGTGACGGAGCTGGCGGCCATGCGGAAGGAATACAGCCGGCAAACCGGCATTCGTCCGACGACGAACGATTTGGTTTTATGTGCTATGGCTCGCGCTGCTCAGCGTTATTTGCAGGTTACCGCGCGGGCGGAGCCGGAGGCCGGGGAACTGGTTATTCCGGAGAAATTCGGACTGGGATTTGCGGTGGCTGCTCCGCAGGGGCTTGTCGTTCCGGTGATTCAGGATGCGGGGCGGCTGACACTTCCGGAAATTGTTCAGGCAGCCGATGCTCTGGTTCGTCGGGCCAGGGCCAATCAGCTCAGACCTGATGATTTTGATGGAGCCACCCTGGTGCTCAGCGGGCTGGGAATGTATGGAATCGAGCAGTTCTATGCGATCGCCCCGCCGTCGGCAAGCGGCATTATTTCCATCGGCTACATCAAGGATACCGTTGTGCCGGTCGCCGGCGAACCGGCGGTGCGCAAACAATTGAATGTATCGCTGGCGATTGACCAGTGTTTCGTTGACGAGTTGACGGCGGCGGGTTTTCTGCGGTGCATTGCCGACTCTCTTGAAAATCCATGGTCGATGGTTTCGTCGGCTCCTTCCTCCGATTCACAGTGAAATCTGAGTGAAAAGTTTTTCAGTTTTTGAGCAAATTGCAAAAATAAAGATTGACAACACACATTCTTTTCTCATAATAAGAAGCAGAATTTGAACGAATCTTATATGATTCGCTTTCTGAAAGGACCGCTTTTCTTCTCATCCACAAAGCGGTCTTTTTTTATGCGGGCTCTGACTGGTCATTGCCGGCTGACTGAGGCAAAGAGGAGGTCTCGTCCAGCGGCGAAGAGGCCTGGGCAGAAACGGCATCCGTATGCTGTCCGAATAAAAAATCCGCCACAGACCGGTAATCCTCAGCTCCATGGCAGGAGGGTTCGTATTCAAAAATCGTTTTGCCATAGCTGGGAGCTTCGGCCAGTTTGATATTGCGGCGGATGTGGATGGGAACCACACAGGCACCCGACCATGGGGTATGGCTTTGGCGAGCGGAGGCCAAAAACTTTTCGATGTCGTTTTTGACTTCGACCGACAAACTGATGCGGCTGTCATACATACACATCAGAATCGCCCGTACATGAAGGGCCGGATTGATTCGCTGGTTGACCAGGAGAATCGTCTGAAGCAGCCGGCCAAACCCCTGCAGCGCCAGAAAATGCGGCTGGACAGGAATCAGGACCTCATCGGCGGCGGCTAACGCATTCAGGGTCAAAAGCCCCAGGGAAGGCGGACAATCAATAAGAATGAAATCAAATTGATGCCGGATGTCTCCGAGGGCATTGCGAAGAATCGTCTCCCGCCCTACTTCGGTGACCAGTTCCGTTTCGGCGCCGACCAAATCGATGCCCGAACTGAGAAGCCAAAGATTTTCCCGCGTCTGAAGAAGGGCTTCCTGGAGGGAGCGTCCGCCAGTGAGGACAGCATACGCCCCCGACGGGGCAGATTCGGCATCAGCACCGAGATGAATCGTCAAATGGGCCTGGGGGTCAAGGTCAATCACAAGGGTTCGTTTTCCGCCGGCAGCCAGTACAGCCGACAAGTTGGCTACCGTTGTGGTTTTGCCGACTCCGCCTTTCTGATTCAAAACAGCCAGAATGCGGCAGGGGCCGGATTCCGTAAGGGTTTGTTCATTCCTGTGCATGAAAGATGGTTCCTGATTCCTTTTTCCGTCGGTAGACCGCATCGAGGACACCGTTGACAAAACGCGGGGACTGAACACCGCCGTATTTTTTGGCCAACTCGATGGCTTCGTTGATAGCGACTTTTTCGGGTATATCCGGACAGAAAAGGAGCTGATAAACGCCCAGGCGAAGGATGCTGCGATCCACCAGTGACAGACGCATCAGATTCCATTTTTCTGCGGCACCGGCGATTTCCTCCTCGCATTGCCGCCAATGCTCCCAGGTTCCCTGTGTCCACTGCTCGGCCAGCTGAATGACCTGCTCATCGTCGCTGTTCTCACGGAAAAAACGAGGCAAAAGCGGCAGAACATCCGCCCCCTGTATATCCAACTGGCAGATTGCCTGAATGGCTAACTCCCTGGCTTTGGTTCTTCGATCCACCGCTCTTCCCTGAAGAAAAATATTCCGTTTCAAAAGAACACCGCTTTCGGCAAGTCCGCCGGGGGCTACAGCCGACTAAGAAGATCGGCCATTTCCATGGCCGTCATAGCGGCGGCCGCTCCGGCGTTGCCCTGCTTGGTGCCGGCCCGCTCGATGGCCTGCTCAAGCGTTTCACAGGTGAGCACGCCGAAAATCGCAGGGGCCATACAATCGAAATTGATTTGGCCGATGCCTCGACTGATTTGCTGACAGACCATCTCATAATGGGTAGTCTGGCCGCGAATCACGGCTCCCAAACACAGGACGGCAACGTATTTTCCACTGTCGGCCAGTTTGCGGGCTACAGGGGTTATTTCTACTGTTCCCGGGACCCAGACCACGGTGAGCTGTTCATCTTTTGCGCCATGCCGCTGAAGACAGTCAATCGCCCCCCCCAGCAAGCGGGATGTGATAAACTCATTAAAGCGGCTTACCACAATGGCATACTTGCCGCTGCCGGCAGTCAGCTGACCTTTGATTTCCTGTATCATGTGTTCCGCTCCGACCCAGACAACTCGGTTTTTATCTTCACTTTTGCTAAGAGTGGTTTTTTATCGGACGAACCATCGGAAGGGTTTTTGTCCTTTTGGAACTTCCGCTAAACCAGACTTCGCATTGCTGTTTCTTAACCTATGCGATTATAAGGGCTTAACCGGCCGAAGGCCAGAAAAAAGTTTTCCAACCGAGGAAAAACCTTCGGGCAGAGGCAGTTCTAAAAAACCCTCCTGCTTATTCAGACGATACACAAAGGGTGAAGAGAAGGTCCTCTCTCCGCAGCATACGGAAAACAGCAAGGTCTTCAGGAGAAAGTACTTATGGCAAATGAAGAAAACTTTTGCGAGCCGGATGAGCACCCGTGGGACCAGGCCGACCAAATCGCCTGTGAGGCCTTTGAACTGTATGAAAAAGGACAGATGCAGGAGGCCCTCGAAAAGCTCACAGAAGCCATCGGTCTGAACCCTTCGTATGGGGCGTGGTATTTCAATAAAGCCCTGACGCTGGATGCACTCGAGCGGTACGAGGAGGCCATTGAATGCTATCTTCGGGCGATGGAATTATGCGGGGAAGATGTGGAAATCCTCAATTCTCTGGCGGTTGATTTTACCCGAACCTGTCAATACGAGCGAGCGTTGGAACTATTTGAAAAAATCGAGGCCCTTGACCCCACGTATGAGCCCTGCTACTGCAACCGCATCATCACCTATACCGAACTGGAACAATATGACAAGGCCGAGCAGATGTTCTATCTGGCCCAGCAGATTGAGCCGGACTGCCCTATCTGCTTTTATAATATCGGCAATGCCAAGTTCAGTCAGGGTCATTATGAGCGTGCAATCTGGTGCTGGCAGCGGACTGCTCAGCTGGAGCCCAATCATCCGCAGATTGATTACCGAATCGCACAGGCCTGCTGGGCGGCAGGCAAAAAGGAACTGGCCCGGGAGTATTTTTTGAAGGAAATCCGCAAGGAGCCGGGCAATCTGGAGGTCATCCTTGACTTCGGCATCTTCCTGCTCCAAACAGGAGATATGGAATCGGCCAAGGAAAAATTTAATCGGCTGCTCGAATTGGACCCGGATTTTGCACCGGCCTGGTTTTATAAAGGGGAGCTGGCACTGAATCTGGGCCGACGTGAGGAGGCGTTCGAGTGCTACCAGCGGGCACTGGAAACAGACCGAAAAATCAAAGGGCCGCGTTTTCGGCTGGCTCAGCTCTATGCCGAAAGAAATGAGCCGGAAAAGGCGATTTCCCATCTTAACCGTGAAATGAGCAGTGATTTGGATGAGCCCGATGTGCTGCTGTCAATGGGCTGGCTGAGTGCTCAGCTCGGCCAGAATGACACCGCCTGCCGATGTTTTCTGCGGGTTCTGGACCAAAACCGCATCGAGCCGATGGCTTTTTACGGGCTGGGACTTTGTCTGGCACTGCGGAAAGAATATGACGCGGCCGAACAGTGCCTCAAGCAGGCCATCTCGCTCAAGCCCGACCAAGCGGTCTTTCATTTGGCCGGGGCATGGCTTAGCGTAAAGCAGGGACAATGGGAACTGGCAACTCGGCAGGCAGAACTGGCGGCGGCGATCCATCCGAACAACCCTTTTGTGAAAAAGGCCTGCCAGCAAATCCGGCGGGTTGTCCGTGCCAACAAACTCAAAAACAAAATAGGCAACTCTGTTATTTACCGTGGCCTGCTGGCAAGATTGAGGTCTTTTGGGAAAATTCTTGGTTAAAAGAAAAACGCCTGCCCATCCCTAATTTTTGTAAACAGGAAGATCTTCGGCATCCGGTCTTTCCCAGCCGGCAAAACCCTTGTAAAAAACCGAAAACCCCTACAATTTTTTAGCGGAATGTACCTGCGGATACAAGGAAGCTGCGGATGCCGAAAACCCTTTGTGAAGAAACCAAGAAAATAGCCGCTTGTCCAAAAACAAAAAACCGGATAAATTGTTAGAATTGGAGCTGTCGGCAATCTTTAACTATAGATTGGGTATAATTATAATTGACTGCAGGCAAAAAACATCCTGATTTATATAAAAAGACATTTAAGGGTGCGATTTGGACATTTCTTCAGCGGTTTTGCAATCAGCTGCTTGCCTATGTAAAGTGGCTCATTCTCGCTCGTCTCCTTCACCCAAGAGATTTTGGGATTTTCGGTATCGCGCTGCTGCTCCTGGAGTTTTTTAATACTATCACCCAGATGGGTTTGCAGTCTGCTTTGATTCGGCAAAAGGAAGATATTCGAGATTATCTGAATTCAGTTTGGACCATTGGGATTATCCGAGGTCTCTTATTATTTTTAATTTTATGGATTTGTGCTCCTTTTGCTGCCCACTTTTTTGAAGGAACATGGGAATGGAAGAAAAGAGAAATTTTAAAACCACAGCAGTTTCTTGAAACAATTTACAGGGAAGAAACCCCCCTTACCCTGTGTATACGGAAGTATCTTGCTGAGGCAAATCTGCAGGAACCCTTTGAATCCCTCGAAACTTCCGAAGCAACGGCTTCAGAATCTCTGGCCTCAGTTTTGAACACTCTTTGCCGCAAGGAAAAATTAAAGGACTTTTCCCCCTATTACCACTTGCGCCTTTCGCCCCATGCGCGTGAATTATTAGGAAAAGAGCTGAAAGGAGAAGAACTCTATCGGGCCAATCGGCTCTTTCTGGAGGACATATATCCCGATTTCTTTCAACGAAAAATCCTTAATCAAGCCGAGTTGACTCTTGTGATTCGTCTTATGTCTATTTTGCTGTTGATTGGTACTTTTGGGAATGTAGGTACAATCTATTTCCAAAAAGAATTGGACTTTCAAAAACTCTTTTTGCTGCATACAACCTCTTCCTTTTTGTCAATTGCATTGACGATCGGTCTGTCTCTATTTTACCGGAATGTATGGCCGCTGGTATGCGGTTATGCTGTTTCTGTCCTCAGCGCACTGTTTTTAGGTTACTACTTATATCCCTATAAACCTCGGCTGGAAATCGACCTTGTCAAAATCGGACGCTTGTGGAATTTTGGGAAATGGTTAACTCTGTCAGGAATTCTGGGGTTCTTTTTGACCCACGGGGACGATCTGTTTGTGGGAAAGATCCTGGGTGCTGGTGCGCTGGGTTTTTATTTGATGGCTTACAAGATATCGAACTTGCCAACCACTGAAATTACGGAGGTTTTGTTAAATGTGACATTTCCTGCCTATTCGAAAATACAAGATGATCTTTTTCGATTGAGGGCAGCGTATGGAAAAATGATTGCAACAGTAACTCTTCTGACCTTTTTCTTCTCAGGATTGGTTTGTCTGTTTGCGAACGATTTTGTGAGTTTCTGCATGGGCTCACGGTGGAAGCCCATCGTACCCTGCATTCAGGTTTTGGCTTTGTGGGGATGCATTCGTCCGCTGGGCGTAACCTCGGGTCCGATATTTATGAGTCGCGGCTGTCCTGCTTATATAACAAAGATTCAAGTGTTCAAACTAATCATTTTAGCTGGATGCATTTATCCGCTTACGCAACGTTACGGATTTACAGGAACCGCCTTAGCAGTCTTAATCAGTTCTTTCTTGGCACAGTTTCCGACAATGAAGTATTTGAAAAAAGTGCTTTTGTGCAGACATCGGGATTTACTTTCTCCCCTCTGGCTTCCGTTATGGGGAGTCGTTTGGATGGCATTAGATGTGATTCTGCTGCGCGGTTTTCTATTTCAAAGGTCCTCCCCTCCTGTTTTTATTTTTCTTGCTCTGACAGCATTGCTTGTTTATTTTGGAAGCATTTGGGTTCTAGATCTTTTTTTTGGAAAACGTTGGGTTGCTTTATGTCTCGAACAATGGTACTTTTTCCTAAACTCCGTCTCAAAGTATTTCAACTATGGCCAAAACGAGAAAAATACTGGTGATTGGGATTGACGGAGGCTGCTGGTCTCTTCTGAACCGAGCGGTGGAGGCAGGGGCTATGCCTTGTCTGAAGGAAATGATGGTTCAGGGCAGCTGTGGGCCATTGCTGTCAACCATTCCGCCAAAGACCCCTGCCGCGTGGTCGGCTTTTCAAACCAGCAAAAATCCAGGGGCAAATGGTATTTTTGACTTTAGTTGGTGGGATCGACAAACCCATGAGACTCGATATGTGAGCGCAGCTTCGCTCCGGGATACGATTTGGGATTTAGCCGGTCGAGCAGGAAAACGTATTTGTGCGATCAACGTTCCAATGACTTACCCTCCCAAGCCCGTAGAAGGGGTCTTGGTAACGGGGATCATGACCCCTTCAATGGAATCAGAGTGGGCCTATCCCAGTTCGCTGAAGGAAGAACTTTTGAGGGCTGTTCCGCATTATCATATCTTTAACATAGAAAACATCCCTACAAAAACAGCACATAAGTTTCCCTCTCGTTTTATAGACCGTATGACGGAGGTTGTCGAAAACCGGGCACAAGCTGCTGTTTTTTTGATCCAGCGAGAAGCATTTGATTTGTTTATGGTCCATTTCCAGGCCAGTGATGTTATCCAGCATGCTTTCTGGGGCTTTATGAACCCGGGGCATCCTGATTATAACAAAACACTGTGTCAAACGATTTTTGATCGCTTTTACAGAAAGCTGGATGAAAAGATTCGAGAGATTCACGATGTTTTTGGCCGCAATGCGGGCTGCCCATTCATCACTGTAGTTTTGTCTGATCATGGGTTTCAAAGTCATCTAAAGCGAGTCAACCTCGGCTGGTGGCTTGTAAAAGAAGGTTTGCTAAAGGTTCGGAAAATTTCACCTCGCCGCTACCTCCAGTATCATATCAAGCGGCTTGCCGGCAGGAAAATGGTTTTGCGTGCAGAATTTCTGTGGGAACAAAGCCGAGTGTATTCTTTCAACCGCGGTAATGCCGGCTATCTTTATTTTCTGGAAACGGAATCAAAGAAAAGGCAAGCTACTCAGGAACATTTGCGTTCTTTTCTGGAATCCTTACGAGATCCTGACACGGGGCAGCAGATCGTCAAGAAGATTCATCCAAGAGATTCTATTTATCATGGAGATTATATCGATCGAATGCCAGACTGGATTGTGGAACCAACAGATGGATACTCCTTTACAGGGGACTTTCTTCCTCAACAGACCAGACTTTTTGAACGGGTCCGCCGTCAGAAGGATTTTCATATAGGAATGCACCATCCCGAAGGCATACTGATTGTATATGGTCCTGGCGTTAAACAAAACTATCCTATCAAAGGCGCTTCCCTTCTCGATTTGGCTCCGACGCTTCTGACCTTACTTGAAGCGGGGGTTCCAAAAGAAATGGAGGGCCGAATTTTAAGTGAATTATTTACAGAACCCCTCGAGGAGCAGCTCTTTCAGCCCGAAACAGTCCACGCAGATTCAGAACCAAAAAAGGTTTATTCAGAAGAAGATGTCGAAAAAATTCAGCAACGTCTTCGTGATTTGGGATATATTGAATAAACAATCACTCCTATTCTCTTTTTTCCATAATCAAAGACTGTGAACTTTCATGATAATTGAAACTTTAACAGTTTCTGCAAAAGTCACAAAGTAGACCAATTTCAGGACATAAAGCACCAAGGTCCCTGCTTTGACCATCCTTTTTAGGAAAGCATGGCTAAATAAATATTTTCTTAATAAGAAGTTATATTGATGTAAAAAACGAGGTTTTGAGGGTTCAGGGCGGTTACCAGGAGCTGGTTGGTTTGTTTGAAATCCCCTCTTCCTTTCTTAGCTCGGTCTCTTTCTGAAGGTATTTTTGAATGCAATTGCAATATGCGGGCGGGCCAATTTTCTTGCAATCCGGCCTCCTTTTTCTATAATACAACGGTTAAAAACAGAACCAAAAAGGTAGAAAATACGTAGGATTAGGCCGAGTGGCGGAAAGGCAGACGCTGGGGACTTAAAATCCCCTGCCCGTTTCGGGCGTATGGGTTCGACTCCCATCTCGGCCACTAAGGCCGGAGGAAATCTGCCGGATAAAGATAAGGAAAAACCTGAGATACTGAAACCATCGAGAGAAACAAAAATGGCATCAAACAGCAAACCGATGCAATTGCAGGATGTGGAACGGCCGAATCTTTACCGGGAGTTTTTCCCCTATACGGAATTTCCAAAACTGGAGTTTGAAGAGCAGACTGTGCCGATGGAAATCCCGGAGGACTTCTGGATTACTGATACTACCTTCCGTGACGGTCAGCAGGCGCGTCCCCCCTATTCGCCTGAACAGATAGCACGGATTTATGAATTTTTTCATCAAATCAACGGGGAAACAGGTCTGATTCGTCAATGCGAGTTTTTCCTCTACTCGGACCGCGACCGTAAGGCCGTTGAACTCTGCAAGGAAAAGGGGTATCGCTATCCGGAAATAACGGGCTGGATTCGCGCGACGCCGGCAGATTTCAAATATGTAACGCAAATGGGGCTGAAGGAAACCGGCATTCTCACCAGCGCCAGCGACTATCATATTTTTCTGAAGTTGAAAATGACACGTTCGCAGGCGATGCAGGCCTATTTGGATATTGTCAAGGCGGCGCTGGATAACGGGATTCTGCCTCGCTGCCACTTTGAAGATATTACCCGAGCGGACTATGAGGGTTTTGTTCTGCCGTTTGCTTCTGAGCTGCTGAAACTGTCGCAGCAGTATAATTCCCCGGTCAAAATCCGGCTTTGCGATACGCTTGGGTTTGCGGTACCGTATCCGAATGCGAAGCTTCCGCGTTCTTTGCCCAAACTGATTGCCGGCCTGCGTCGGCTGGGGGTTCCGTCGGCCTGGCTCGAATGGCACGGGCACAATGATTTTCATAAGGTGCAGGTGAATGCCGCCGCGTCGTGGCTGTACGGATGCAGCGCTGCCAACTGTGCTATTTTCGGGGTAGGCGAGCGCACCGGCAATCCGCCGCTGGAGGCGATGGTCATTGAACATGCCCAACTGGCCGGCACCAATCCGAAGGTGAACTATGCCGCCATTACCGAATTAGCCGAGTATGCACAGAAAGAACTGGGCTTTCATCTGCCGGCAAACTATCCGCTGGTCGGACGGGACTTCAATGTCACGCGGGCGGGCATCCATGCGGACGGCCTGCTGAAAAATGAAGAAATCTACAACTGCTTTGATACGCTCAAACTGCTCAAGCGTACGGCAGGAGTAGCCATTACCGACAAATCGGGAGCGGCCGGCATCAAACACTGGATCGAATCCCGCTATCAGATTGAAATCTCCAAGCATGATCCGCGGGTGGAGACCATCAAAAATAAAATTGATGAGGAATACAGTGCCGATCGCATGTCCGCCATTTCGGACGAAGAGATGCAGACATGGGTTCGCCAGATATTCGGCAATTCGCTGCCGCCGGAGAGGTGAACGATTTGGAAGGTCGGATGATTCAGGCGGTTCTGTTTGACCTGGGAGAAACCCTGCTTCATTTCGGGCAGCTGGAAATAGGGAAGATTTTCGACCGGGCTACGCGTCTGTCCTACGAGTACTTGCAAAGCCGCAACCAGCCGGCAGGAAGTTTTGCGGTGTATCGGCTGCGGAATTTTTTCGGGATTCGGCTTCATCTGCTGTTTTCCTATCTGACGGGGAATGATTTTGACTCTCTTTCGATTCTGAAAAAATACGGGAAGAAAAAGGGCTTTTCGCTGTCCGAAGCGGAATGGGAGGAATTGAACTGGCAATGGTATCAGCCGCTGACCGAGAAGGCACAGACGGAACCGGACATTGTCCAGACGCTTCAACGACTTCGTCAAATGGGGCTCCGGTTGGGCATTTTATCCAATACCTTCGTCCACAGCAGCTCTCTGGATCGGCATTTGAGCCAGATGGGGCTGCTTGAGTTTTTTCCTGTTCGGCTTTATTCGTATCAATTTCCGTTTCGCAAGCCGGACCAGCGGATTTTTTTCGAGGCAGCCCGTCAGCTCCAGACTGAGCCCCGGCGGATTGTTTTTGTCGGCGACCGGATAGAGAAGGATGTTCGGGGGGCTCAGCGGGCGGGAATGACTGCTGTTCTGAAACATGCTTATACAAATCAAAAAAAAAGAGTGCCGGACGGCATCTTTCGGATACAATATCTGTCCGAACTGCCGGAACTGATAGAGACCTTAAACAGGAGCCAGAGAGAGCGGTCTGATGGAAGCCAAAGCGTACCAGAAATGCATCAATCCCCGGTGCCAAGCCCAATTCGACCGGAGGGAGATTCTGTTTGAATGCCCCCGCTGCGGCGATTTGCTGGATGTATGCTACCACTGGGACAAACTGCCTGTACCGAAGGAACTGAGCTGGTTTACAAAGAAATGGCCCGCTCGTCAGAATCCGCTGGACTTTTCGGGAGTTTGGCGTTTCAGCGAGCTGCTGCCGTTTTGTGAGGAACCGTATCGGGTAACGATTGGCGAAGGCCAGACGGTGCTCCAGCAAAACAGCGCTTTGGCTGCCGAATTGGGCATGCATCCGAAAGCACTGTATCTTCAATATGAAGGGCTCAATCCTTCCGGGTCTTTTAAGGATAACGGAATGGCGGCGGCCTACAGTCATGCCCGTCTTGTGGGGGCAACGGCCAGTGCGTGTGCCTCCACGGGGAACACTTCCGCCTCGATGGCTTTGTATGCTCACAGCTGCGGCTTGAAGGCCACCGTCTTCATCGGCAAAGGCAAAATTGCTTTCGGCAAGCTCAGTCAGGCGATGGACTACGGCGCTTATACGCTTCAAATTGACGGTGATTTTGATGACTGTATGCGTCAGGTTCAGGATGTCTGCCGACAACTGAAGATTTATCTGGTCAATTCGCTCAATCCTTTCCGTCTCGAGGGGCAGAAAACCATTATGTACCGCATCCTCGAACAACTTAACTGGGAAATCCCCGACTGGATTATTGTTCCGGGCGGCAACCTGGGCAATTCGAGTTCCTTCGGCAAGGCCTTTGCGGAATTGAAGGAGCTCGGATTGATTGAGCGGATTCCGCGTCTTGCTGTTATCAATGCCTCCGGCGCTGATACGCTGAGCGAACTGGTCAACAGACGGGATTTGCGATGGAATGACGGGTATGTCGATCAGGAGGTAATTGCGGATTATTATGCCGAACTGGACAGCCGAAACTACCGGCCGAACACCGTTGCATCGGCAATCGAAATCTCCCGGCCGGTCAATCTGAAAAAATGCGTGCGGGCTCTGCATATCTGCCGAGGGGTGGTGCTGGATGTCAGCGATGAGGAAATCCTGGACGCTAAGGCCCAAATCGGCAAATACGGGCTGGGCTGCGAACCGGCGTCGGCGGCGACGATAGCCGGTCTAAAACACCTTTTGGCCGAGGGAACCATCGGCCCCGACGAACGGATTGTGTGTGTGCTGACAGGCCATTTGCTCAAAGATCCCAACACCACGGTGAATTACCACAGTCAAATGCAGCGGCCTTTCAGCAATCCGCCGGTGCAGGTCCCCAATGACCTCGAAAAAATTATTGAACTGATGAAGGCATAAATGCGTCTATTCAGGGTATAATAGACAGGGATTTCACAGAACAATTTTTTTAAAAAATTGAATATTTTGCTAACCTAATTCGTCGATAAAGCGTATAATATTCTTTATAGAAAAATGTAAAGGGCAGTATTCTTAACCATCTCTCTGGAATATTTCCCCTACCATTCAAGTCAAGAGAGATATTTTGGGATTCGGCGACGAATCCGGGAGTAAGTACAAATGAGTACAGGTATTGTGAAGTGGTTTAATGACGGCAAGGGATACGGTTTTATCACCCCCACAGACGGCGGCAAGGATTTGTTCGTCCATCATTCAGAGGTGAAAACCGGCGGCTATGCTTCTCTGAGAGAAGGCCAGTCCGTTCAGTTTGAAGTCGGCCAGGGCAAGAAAGGCCCCTGCGCGATGAACGTAAAACCTTGTTAGTTTTCACTTTCAAGGAACTCCAAAAGCCCCGCCCCGTGCGGGGCTTTTTTATGCGCTTTCGGGAGCGGGCTTTCGGCCGGCGAGAGGATAGATTCCTGCTCGCTTCAAAATAGAATCGACGCGCTCCATCGGCAGTCCGACGACATTTGTAAACGAGCCGTCGATTCGGTCCACAAAGGCATCGTTGGTTTCCTGGATACCATAAGCGCCGGCTTTGCCGTGCCAGCTGCCGCCGGCAATATAATCCGCAATCTGCTCCTCTGTGAGCATTCTGGGATAAACCCAAGTGATTTGGGATTCAACTTCTTCAGTCTGACGTGATTTCCAGATAAAAGCGACGGCGGTAACCACCTTGTGGGGCTTGCCGAAAAGGCGGCGAAGGATGGCTTCGGCATCCGCCGCATCGGCGGGTTTTCCGATGAGCTGTCCATCTGCATCCACTACTGTATCAGCGGCCAGCACCGGCCGGTGCGGATGCAAAGCGGCTACATCACGGGCCTTCGCCAGGGCCAGCCGCTCAGCCGCCTGCCGGCAATCCAAACCGCTTACCTCTATATGCGACTCATCCACCTGCGAAGGAATCACCTCAAACTCATAGCCGGCCTGTTTGAGAAGCAGTTCCCGACGAGGAGAGGCCGATGCAAGAATTAAGGGACATCCTGTCTTCATTGGGGCACCTTCAGATGAACAGGATAGGTGATCTTTTCGCAAAAGGCCCGATATTCTTTTTCAATCTTCTTCAAGTCCGAATCAATATAGAGGGAAAACAGCCGGGGTGAAACCCGCTCATTCCAGGCCGTCGTCAGGGGCAGATTCCGGTCGGAGGCCATCTTTGCCTCCATCTCGTCCAGAGGCCAGCTGCCGCGAAGACCAGCGGCCATGAGGGTATGATATTTGCGGAGGTAATATCCGTAAAACTCCTCCCGCAGAAAACGAACGAGGGCATAGGTTTGGGCATAAAAGGCCGTTACGCTTTCGTTGGCCCCGCCGTCTTCCGGAAGGAGCTGGCCTGGATTGAGGACGAGCATCTGTTCGAGCGGAATCATTCGCCCGCTCATCATGGTTTCTTTGAGAGCCCCCAGACGGTTGAGGTTCTGCTGGGGCTCAAAAACAAACCGGCCCTGCCGATACTGACAGGTTTCAAAGAGAGTCGCTACTCCTTCATCGAGCCAGCTGGGCAGCCGAAAGGCAAAAAAGCGGCTGTTGAACTGATGCCATCCTTCGTGTCCGAGAACGGAAAATGTCTGGGAGCGGCCGATGGAATAGGCAACACAAACATCATTGATGGTATAGGCCCCCCTTTGAATGCGCAGATAGACCTCGGCATTGGGGCCGGCAAAGTCGCGTGTAAACTGCTCCCACTGGCTCCGCAGCCCGAACAGATAAATCACAAAACGGTGATTGGTGCTCACTTTGTCCGGCAGCTGGACCTGATATTCGGCATAGGCACTCTCGACAAAGGAAGGGACCTGACGAAGCATCAGCGGGTCTTCAAGCGTCGTAAAGATTTCATAATGACGGGTGAAAATTTGAAGACCGGCTCCATAGGGGTTATCCCAGACCTGGGCCTGCTGGACAGCGGGCAACTCGCGGAGGTATTGAAGCAGGCCTTCTGTTGTGGTCAATGCCGCCGGCTGGGGAGAAGGTTTTGCCGAGGGCCTTGCGCATCCAGATAAAAACAGGATGGGCGTCAGTGCGGCAGAGAAAAAAACCAACCCTCGAAAAAGCATCCGCATCAATCCTCAATGTCCGTCCAGGGTGCCCCAAAGACCTCCGCCGTGAAAAGATAGACACGCACGGAGGGATCCCGCCATGCTCCCGGAGGAAGGCCTGCTTTGTGAGTGCAGCAGTAATCGAGAAACTGTTCTTTTGTCCAGCCGGTCTCCTCGGCCACCTGGGGGAGAAAGCAGCCGGAGCGGAAACCGTCAGTAATATAAATCCCGTGGACCCCGAGTTTCAGTTTCAGCGGGTCGTCCGCCAGCACCATCGGCGAAAGGACGGAAATTTCGATGTGCAGCTGAGGAAGTTCGGCAGGTGTAATCGGGTCGGCGGCAAAACGAGGGTCGTGCAAAGCGGCGGAAACGGCCATTCGGCTGACCATTTCTATGAGCGGTCGGTCTGCTTCAAACTGGCCGATGCAGCCGCGAAGTTCTGAACCGTTTTTGAGGGTGACAAAACAGCCGCGCGGCGCCAGCAGTTCGGGGTCGTTCGTCCTGGGCAGCGGCGGGCGCGGCAGCCCCTTGACCGCCGCCCGCACCGAGGCCTTTGCGACTTTCAGCAGGAGATTTCGTTGAGCATCATTCATTTCTTTATCCTATTCAATTTTCATGTTTTATAAAACGCAAGGCCTCCACCAAAAAACTCCCTTAGGGACAATGCGGCAAATCCAGGCGAACTTTAACTACGATTTTCTTTACCTTCTCTGGGGTGTCTGCTGCCTGCCGGCCGGGCATGTGGGGTTCTCCCGGAAAAAAGACGGCAAACATCCCGCTCTTGAGCATAAGGCGGCTGAGGTCGGCGGGAGAGCGGTAAAAGGCGATGTCTTTCTCCTCCATATAAGGTTCCAGTTCAAGAAGGCCTTCGAAGGGACAATAGCCGATGCATTCCCTGCCGGCAGCAAGATACTGAATATCAAGATAGCGCCGATGGATTTCCAGCCGACCCTGTTCAAAGGGGGAAGTAACATAATTCTGGACAATAAAAAAGAGATTTTCTCCTTCTACTGTGTATCGGCCTTCGTCGGCGGTGCGGACATCCTCTTTGTTTAACAAGGCCAGGCCGGCGGCAATCCGATGCTCCAATCCTTTATACAGGGTCGAATGTTCAAGTGAATCAACAATCATCGATGCTCTCTTTCTGCTCCAAGCAGGGTATCTTCCTGCTATTCATACAAAAAACGGGGGAAAAACTCAATGGAAAAACGCGAGTCCAGGAAAGGAAAAAATATTCAGCGGCGAGCGCGGGAAAGAAATGCCGCTCCCGCAGCCAGCAAAAATAGACCGGCCGGCTCCGGGATGCAAATCGTATCGATGCTCAGATAGTCGATATAGGGCGCATCCATGGAGGTCGGCAAGGCGGGATAATGACTAAACACCAAACCGATGTATTCCCACTCCGGGCTTGGTTCTATGGTAAACTCGTAAACCTCTGTACGCCAGCCATCCTGCGAAACGCTCACCAGCGGCCCCGACGTGATAAACACGCCGTTATAACCAGAGATGGGCCCCGACTCGGTCAACCCCCAAACCTGAAAACCGGCAAGGGAAGCATAGGTACTCTCATAGCAGATTTCGAGCCGGAGGAGGGTGTATTGGGCCTCTTCAACGAAATTGGGCAAAGTAAAAACAAGACCATCGGTATTAAGTTTGAGTACGCTGGAATGGGAAAGATAATCGCTGAAAACCTGGGCAGGGCTGCCGAGCAGGAAACTTTCCTGAAACGCACGGACCGTTATATTTTTTCGGGCACCTGAACCAAAACCGATTTTATCGGGGGTAAAAATCATATCCCCCGAATCCAGCGTGCTTCCGTTCCACTTATCCCACTCTGCATAAACGGTTTTTTCCTGCCCCCGCCATGAAGGGCTGAAAACTCCGGAAAAAGAAGAATTGTTCACCCCTCCTAAAAGGAGCAGGCAGAAGAAGATTCGACTCACCTTTCGCATTCGCATTCCAAACCGCTTTCCAAAACTGATACGGCTTACGGGCGAAATGACCCTCTCTCTTCCTCCACCCCATTTGAAAACTTTCGTAAGTTTAGCGGATAAAATGGAAAAAATCAAGAAGAAAAAGGGCAAACAAATATTTTCAGCCGGTCGGAGAAGTATAACTATTTGTAAAACAACAAGTTATAAAACAGAGAAAATAGGAAAAATACAAACTTATTTCAAGTGGGAATATGGGAAAGAGGAAGGATGTGCAGATGTTCTCAATCAGGTGCTGGGGAGGGTAATTGTGACGGTGGTTCCCTTTCCGGGGCGAGAGGTAATCATCATCGTCCCGTCATTCATTTGAAGGAGCCGCTGGGCCCGTGCCAACCCCATGCCGCGGCGGCGGCCGGCGGGACGAGCCGAAAAGAAAGGTTTTGCAGCGTTGGCCAATGTCCGCTGATCCATGCCGCACCCCTGGTCTGAAATACTGAAGGCAGAGCCATTCTGGGGCTGAAGAGGGGTACGAGCAATTCGGATGGGACCATTTTCTCCCGGATATGACTGGAGCGCATTGAGCAAAATGTTCGTCAAGGCCTCTACAATTTGCTCGAAATCCACATAAACATCCGCCAGGGAGTCAATCCCTTCCAAACGAACGGCCATCTGGGGAAGATTGTGGATTTTGCAGGCCCGCTGAATGGCCTCCTGCACCAAATCCATTACGGAATGGATATGTTTTTGGGGCTGGGGCGGACGGGCATACGACATCAAATCCTTAAGAATCTGGGCCATTTCCTCCGTGCGCTGCTGAATCAGCCGGAGTTCTTCCTGCCGTTTTGGATCTGTTTCAGAAGAGGCCAGCAGCTGAGCATGGCCGGAGATAACAGAGAGCGGATTGTTCAATTCATGGGCAGCGCCGGCAGCCATTTCCGCAACACCGTGAAGGGTCTCAATCTGGGCCATCTGACGGTGAGCTGTTTGAAGATTGCCGAGCACTTCGGCAAGGCGTTCTGAGAGTTCCAGATGCCGACGAGCCACTGCGGCCGTCTGCAGAACCGAGGCGGCCGACTGACAAAGAGGGCCTATCGTCTCTGCCAAAAACTCGAGCTGGTTTGCATCGGCCAGTTCAAAAATAACCTTGCCGATCCGAATGCCGGGAACTGATAAAGGAACCGTATAGCAGACAGCAGGATTCAGCCGACCCGAATACTTATCAAAAAACCAATCCAGCGTCGAATCAATAAGACGAACGGAAAAATCTTCTTTTTCCTGCCGGGCGGCGACGGTTTGTCCGGCCGGCAACTGAAGCATCGCCGCATAATGTTTTCCCTGACGATCCACGGAAAAGCAGGAAACCGACGAATCGCCGAGGTCGTTTTGCAGAAGGACTGAAACAGCTCCCTGCGCTGCCTGACGAATCACTTCCGCCAGATGAAAGGCCAGAGTATCCAAGGTATCATCCGGCTGGATTCTCGCCAGGAAGTCATCCAACAGTTCTACCTGACGGCTTTTAATCTGAAACTGACGGCTGGTCTGAGCCAAATTGAGATTGTTTTTTGCCAGTTGAGCGGCGGTCTGCTGGATGGCTCCATAGTAATGGCGAGCTGCCGGAGGCAAATGGAGTCCGAGCCGCTCGCTTTTGAGCCGAACCATTTCGGGCAGTTCGTTCAGCAGCTGCTCCAAATGCAGGGGATTGAGCCGAAGATTGGCACTGCTGAACAGGGAGTCCTCTACCGCTTCATAGGAACCGGATGATCCGACCGACGCTTTTCGGGCCAGGCAGTCCGCCAAATGCACGACTCTCGCCATCTCCGCAAAAGGAATATGAGAGGCAACTGCGTCGGTATCGCTGTGATGAAGCCAAACAGCCGTCTGGATGGGTTTGGGGAGGCGCCATTTTTCCGCCAGGCGTTTGCCGAGGGTGGTATGGTCAAGGCCAAGATTCTGCTGCTCAATCGAATTCAGCGAAGCACCTTCGCTTTCGGCCTGTTTGACCATTTGGAGAAAACTTTTGGGCATGACCTCCAGAAGGGCAAGTTTGCCGAGGTCGTGCAGCAGTCCGGCAGAAAATGCTATGTTTTTCAGGTCGGCGTCTAAGGCATCCTGGGCCAGCCGTTCGGCCGCACAAGCAACTGCGAGGGCATGAAGGGCCAACTGATGACGGACGGTGTACTCTTCCTGCTCAGCGGCGCTGGCGTCAAAGGCCTGAAAGACCCCTACCGACAGAATCGCATCCCGCAACTGCTCACCACTGAGAGCGGCGGCGGCCTGCTCGATGGAAAGAGCCGGCTCTCCATCTGCGACGAGGCGTGAAGAAGAAACAGCAAGAATGCGTGCCGAGAGGGCTGGATCATGCTTGAGCAGTTCGATCAATTCGGAGGTTTCCGTCGGCCATGAGGCAAGAAGCCGAAGGGCATTGCCCGCCACCTGAGGAAAGGTGGACAAGGTGTCCATCTGACGGACGATCATCTCGACCTGACGGGCTGTAGCAAGTTTGCCGGCGGAAGAATGCATCTGTGGACGTTTCCCCAGCTTGCTTTAAGCCCGAGCCAGTTGGGCGATTTTTTCGGTAATTTCTGAGATATTGAAAGGTTTGGGGATAAACTCGGAGGCCCCGGCAGAGAGCAAGTCGTCAATTTCTTCACGATTGACGACGCCGCTGACAATAATGATGTGAATATGGGCGAAGTTGGGATTGCTCTTGATGGTTCGGCACACAATATTCCCATTCACATCCGGAAGCATATAATCGAGGAGAATTACATCCGGCAGGAACTGCTGGGTTTGGATGCCGGCATCATAGCCGCTGGACGCCGTCCGGATTTCGAACCGGCCGTCCCGACTGAGAACATCCACCATCAGTTCGACGATTTCATCATCATCATCGACAATCAATACCTTTATCTTTCCATCGCCCAGCAGATTATCCAGGGGGATATTGTTGTCTTTCATGAATTTAATAAGCGATTCACGCGGAATCCGCCTGAACCGAGAGCCGGGTACTCGAAATCCCTCCAGACGTCCAGAATCAAAGCAGCGGATAATCGTCTGCTGGCTGACTTTGCAAATATCTGCTGCTTCACCCGTTGTAAAGAGTTCCTTCATCTTCTCCATATTCGTTCCCTTATCAAAAAAACCTTCCTTGGATTCACCAACTTCGACAGATTGCCTAAATTATCCTTCGGTGTTCTTATCTGTCAAGGATTAAAAAATAAATAAAAACCTACCAAATAATATTGAAATGGGGCTTTTTTTCGGGACAAAGAGGGAAAACAAGGAAATCAGGATATTTTATGGCTTTTTTTAGGTTATTCAAATGCTCTTCTATCATGTAAAGAGCATTGTTTCATCGGAAGGAAGCTCCCTGCTAAGCACAATCCGTTTCTTACTTTGCGTGTTTGGAGTTATCGGTTCCGGTATCTTCGGATTCTTCTGTGCGGCCGGAATCTGCGGCTTCCTGCGCGAGGGTATCGGCTTCTTTGCGAAGATGGTCGGCCTGTTCTTTCAGGGAGCGGATTCGTCTGGAAAGATATTTTTCGAGAATCTGGGCCAGTTCTTCGGCTTTGACAGGTTTGGCAAGATAATCGTCACAGCCGGCAGCCAGGCACTTCTCCCGGTCGCCCTGAAGTGCATTGGCAGTTAACGCGATAATAGGGGTCTTGATTTGCTGTTTTCTTAAGATACCGGTGGCTTGATAGCCATTCATAACCGGCATTTCCATATCCATAAAAATCAAGTCATATTCTTTTCTCATCACCATACGGACGGTCTCTTTGCCGTTGGCGGTCAAGGTCACTTCCAAACCATATCGTTCGAGAAGTTTTTTCATAAAAGTCTGGCTGGCCCGGCTGTCTTCGGCCACAAGAACCCGAGTGATCATTTCCTCCTCGCCGCCTTCGGGGTGGCAGAACAAGACTCGATCGCTGCGGATTCCCGCGGAGTACTCCGGCATGCGGGTATCACTACCGAAATCGAGTTCCTTTTGGAATGGGGCATTGGTCAAACTTACCGGCAGGACGACGGTAAAAATAGAGCCCTGGCCCGGCCGGCTCTGCAGGAAGAGTTCGCCGCCCATCAGATGAATAAGTCTGCGGGTAATGGCCAAGCCGAGCCCTGTGCCGCCGAATTTGCGGGTGGTAGAGACATCGGCTTGAGTAAAAGACTCGAAAATGACCCTTTGTTTGTCTTTGGGGATTCCGATGCCTGTATCTTCGATATCGATGCACAGCCGCCCCTGCTCCCCCGGCCGTTCCTCCCATCCTAAGGTAACGTGAACATAACCGGATTCGGTAAACTTGATGGCATTGCCGAGCAGATTAATCATGCACTGATTGAGCCGGGTGGGGTCGGTCTCGATAACTTCAGGGAGTTTGTCGCCTTTGAAAAATTCAAAATCCAGACCCTTTTGATTAGCAATCGGCCTCATCATCTGCTCGATGTGGCGGAAGAAGGGTTCGAGGGCAAACTGCGTCTTCTCGATGGTGAGCTTGCCGGCTTCGATTTTCGTAAAATCGAGGATATCATTAATAATCTGCAGGAGGTTTCGTCCGCTGCCGGCAATCACATTAACGTAATCGGCCTGCTCCTCATCCAGCGAGGTGGCGGCCAGCAGTTCGCAGAATCCGAGGACGGCATTCATCGGTGTGCGGATTTCGTGACTCATATTGGCCAGAAACTGGCTTTTGGTTCTGTTGGCACTTTCGGCCATTTCCTTGGCCCGCACGAGTTCGGTCACATCAATCAGATTGGTGAGGACGCCGGCATAGGTGCCGTCATCATAGTAAATCGGCTGAATCCGCATCTCCACAATGCGGCCAAAGAGTTCCCGCTGGATTACCACGGGCCGGCTGTTCGGATCTTCGCGGAAGGTACGAATCAGCTGTTTGATCCGGCTTTGGACCTGAAGCGGATGGACATCGGCGAGTTTCTTGCCGAGCAGTTCCTCTGAGGTCTTGCCGACCATTTTCAGGAAATAGGGGTTTAGTTCAACAATGGTATCCTCGCTATCCGCAAACACTACGCCCTCCTGCATTCCCGCAATCATGGAAGACAATTTGGCGCTTTGCCGGCGGATTTGTTCCTGGGCCCGTTCCATCTCGGTAATATCCACGAAGGTCTCCACGAGCATCTCCTGACCTTCCAGCAGGATAGGAAATGCGTTTTTGAGGATGGTAATCGGTCTGCCTTCGGGGCCGCGGATAGATAGCCGTTCTCCCTCGAAGGTATGCCCTTCGTGTAAAACAGGACAAGCCGGACGGTCGCCACCGCAAAGAATGCCGCAGCAAGCTTTTCCGACAACCTCTTCAGAGCGTTTTCCCAAAATCTGCAGAGCCACCTGGTTGGCCCGATGAATCTTGCGTGTCTTATCCACGAGAACCAAGCCGAAGGGGGCCCGTTCGAGGAGCTTTTCAACGGTATGGAGCATGGTTTTGAGGGTTTCTTCGTTCTGCCTGCTCTGGGTAATGTCGTGAAGAGTTTGAATAGCCCCTCTCAGATTTCCCTGACGATCTCTGAGGGGTGCGGCTGTAAAAGCCAGCCATTTGCCGCTTTTTCCTAACTGCGGGAAAAACCGCTGGGCTTCCAAGGCATCTTTGAGCAAATCACTGCGCTGCAAGGAGGGCCCATAGACGGCCTCTATTTCGTCAGCGGGCGCCTGGTTGAGAATCCAATCGGCGAGGGTTAAGCCGCGGTCATCGCCGAGAAATCGGCTGTGTTTTTGCGTGCCAAGAACGCTGTCGGCCTTGATGCCGGTCAGTTTCTCGCAGGCCCGATTCCAATGTGTAACCAGATGATCCTGATTGAGCACAAAGGCAGGAACCGACAGGCCGTCGATAATCCGCGTCAGCATATCTTGTTCATCCGGCAAAAACAACAGATGGTGGTTTCGCCGGCGAAAGGAAATGATGCTGAGAGCGCCCAAGCCGAAGAAAACAAGCCCCACAGTCGTGAACAGCAGAAACAGCGTGCCGACGGACAAACCCGCCGAGCTGATGATGCTTTGGATGTTCTGCACTATCTTGGTGAAAAACCGACTGCCGGTTAAAGGATTTTGAGCAGATGGGGCTGCCAGCCAAACCACCGCCGAGCCGGCTGCCATGGCGGCCAGTCCCAGAAACCAAAAGAAGACTGCCACCGCACCAAGATGCCTGCGACGGGTAATTTGGGACCTTGATTTCAACCCTTTTGCCGCCATTTTCGTTTTCTTTTCGTCTGAAAAGGCGGATAAATTCAGGGAAAAAACAAAAGGGTCAAAAACAGCCGATAAAAAACGCCCCTTCACTCCGAAGGGGCGTTGTGTGTTTCAATCGTTTCTTCAGAAACCCGTTTTATCGGGCTTGCCGAGAAGAACAGGGGGAGATTTCAGTTCAGCAGACTTTTCGCTAAATCCACTGCGGAGGCCGCATCGGGCGCGTAGCCGTCTGCCCCGATTTTGTTGGCGTAATTTTGGGTAACGGGTGCCCCGCCGATCATCACTTTACAAGGAAGCCCGGCCTGGCGTATGGCTTGAATAGTCTTGTCCATGGCCGGCATTGTAGTAGTCAGCAGAGCACTGAGGCCGACAATCTGAGCATTGGCCGCTCGGGCTTTTTCGACAAATGTTTCCGGGGGTACATCCACGCCCACATCTTCCACCTTAAAACCGGCGCCTTTGAGCATCATCACGACCAGATTCTTGCCGATATCGTGGAGGTCGCCCTGCACGGTGCCGATGACGGCCCTGCCGATGGGATCGACGCCGGCGGCAGCCAACCTGGGCTCAAGAATCTCCATGGCCATCTTCATCGCCCGAGCTGAAATCAATACCTCGGGGATATAGACCTCATTGGCCTTAAAACGAGCACCGACAACTTCCATTCCGGCAATCAGTCCCTTATCGAGAATGGTTTTCGGGTCAAGCCCCTCTTCGAGGGCCTGCCGAGTGAGGCGGACGGCCTCGGTTTGATTGCCTTTGATTACAGCGTCTGCCAATGCCTTTAAATCTACCATATCTTTCTCCTATATTTATAATGAGCATTCACTCAACCGCAAAAAAGCGAGTATATCCGCTTCAGGGCCGTTTTTCAACCGTTCCTTTACGGTTTTGCGGGTCCGTTCAGGTAAACCGCCGGACGGTTTCCATAAAAGCGAGCAGGTTTTCCAAGGGCACGCCCGGAGGCAGGTCGCAGCCGGTGCTCATGATAAAATTGGGGAAGGGGCGCATCTGTTCGAGGAGGCAGCGGCAGGCCTTTCGGACATCGTCGGCTGTGCCGTCCTTCATCACCGTGGTAGGGTTGATGTTGCCCATCACAATCACATCCGGTCCGGCTTTCTGTGCAGCCAGGGGCAAGTCAACGCCCGTCTGAGGCGAATCCAGACTCAGGGCGGAGACGCCGGAGCGGGCCATGGCTTCAATCAGATGCATCGAATTGCCGCAGATATGATAAATCGTATCGATGCCGGCACGATGGACATCATCGAGGATTTGCCGGACATAGGCGGCGCTAAACCGCTCAAACTGGGCCGGACCGAGAATCACAGCCGTCGGCTCGAGGATGCAAAGCAGGTCTGCACCGGCGTAAATCAAGGCACGAGCGTAGGTCTGAATGACTTCTGTTGAAAAACGACACAGGAAATCCACCTTTTCGGGCTGGAGAATGGAATCGACGGCCACCTGTTCGGCACCTGCCAGCAACCCTGAAAGTGTGACCGGCCCGACGACATAGGCGCCTACGAGGACCTCCTCCGGCAGACCCGTTCGCATCATCTCCACCGTCTTAATATAAGATTGAATACGGGAATCCTGCAGAATATTGATTTGCCGATAGGCAAGCAAATCTTCAGGGCTGCGAATTGGATGGTGTTCAACGGTGCTGGATTCATGGAGAGGGAAGCGAACCGGCAGGCCGAGGGCGTTGGCCTCGACAGAAAGGTCCATCATCATAAAAGCAGCATCGGGCTGGATTCGTTCCACCAGGGAAGCGATACATTTGTAATGCATCCCGTAATTCTGCTGGGCCACTTTGATTGAAACCCCCAGCCAATCACAGGCCGGAAATCCGACCAGAGGGGCCGCCAGCCGACGTCCCTCCGCCCAGGCCTGCTTGAGCCGGTCTGCAAGGGAACGGCGCTTCAATAAAAGTCTTTTTGACCCCTTTAAAACGGCTGTGGCGGACATCGCTGTTTTTCTCCAAAAAAGTTTTTGTTAAAACCAATGCTGTTCTTTGTTTGGGATTATTAAAACGTTCTCCGGTCGATTTTTCTTCAATTATTTTCGCTATTTATTGTACTATCTTGCTATATTAGAGGCCGAATCTGAAGGGGCGGTTTGCTTATCTGATTTATTAACAATGTCTTTCAATAGGTACAATTTTTTTATATAATATTATGTTGTCGAGCGACAATAAAGATGGACAATATCGACAAAATAACGAAACTGCTGAGCCGGCGAACTTTCCGTGAAATCGAGGAGAGATTTCGGAAGCATTTTGACCTTGCCATCGAAACCATCACTCCTGATGGGCATCGGGTCGGGGGGTTGTGTTCCGAGCATTGCGAGCCCGCCTTCTGTGCGTTTCTTCGAAAAAAGACGGGGGCACGAAAACGATGTCTTCAGGAAAGAATCCGAAGTCTTCACATGGCCTTTCAAACCGGCCAGCCCTATACCGCCTTTTGCCATGCCGGCATCTTGTTCAGCTGCATTCCTCTTATGCATCAGGACCAGCCGCTGGGAGGGATGCTGGTGGGCAAGGGGCTTTCCGAACCTTTCAGCGCAGAAATCGCCGAAGACCTGCAGAAACGGCTGGCGGGGCTTGCTTTTCGGCCCAAGCGGCTTTTTCAGGAGGCCAGCCGACTTCCGATTTACAGCGGATGCTTCCTCCATAACGCCGTCGAATTTCTATTTATCCTTGTTTATGAAACAGCCCGACTGGACGCACGCGTCATCGAATGGAGGCGGCTGCAAGCGGCGCAGCAATCGCAAATCAGCGAAATCATCCAGCAGCGGAAAATCACCGGACTGGAGGAACGATATCCTTTTCAAAGTGAACGTCAGCTGATTGCCAAGGTGAAAATGGGAGACAAAACGGGGGCTCGCGAAATCCTTAATTCCATTCTGGGCAGCATTCTTTTTCGCAACCCCGGCCAGTTGAATATCCTGAAGGTGCGTCTGGCAGAGCTGCTGGGGATTCTCAGTCGAGCCGCCGCCGAAGCAGGGGCAGACCCTGATTTTCTTCTGGAGAAAAACGCCGCTCACATAAACAAGGTTATTGCTCTGCAAAGTCAGGAGGACATCTGCCTGTGGATCAGCGTAGCCCTGAATGATTTGATTGACTGCGTGTATGCGATGCAGAAGCCGGGCCGGCTGGAGCGGCTTGGGCCGGCGCTGGAGTATATGCAAAATCATTTTCAGGAGAAAATCACGCTGGCTCAAATTGCCAAAGCCGCCCATCTGAGCGTTTCACGGCTGTGCCACCTCTTTCGGGAACAAATGCAGATGACGGTGGTTGAATATCTGACGGATATTCGCCTGAACCGAGCCAAACAGCTGCTTTTGTCCACAGACCGGACGTGTCTTCAAATCTGCTATGAAGCGGGCTTTCAGAATCTGAGTTTTTTCAACCGAAGGTTCAAAAAACAAACCGGTCTGACACCCCGTCAATTCCGCCGGCAAAACCGCCGCAGCGACCTGGCGATTCAGCTGTCGTGCTGAGCAGTCGGCTCAGTCTATCTCGTCGGGTGTTTTGAAGTCATAACACTCGAACGGGATATTCAGTTCTTCCGCCAGGGCCTTCAAATCCGCCAGATAATCGCCGAAGACAGCCATCGGATGGTTCGTATTGACTTTCCATTCGATGCGGCCGCATAGTTTCAGATACCACTGCGGCCAGTCGCGGTTGCACCGCTCGGTGCGGCGGAGCCATTCTTCCTCGCTGGGCACATCGGTTTTTCCGCGGCCGGCACACAGATACAGCTGATGATTCCTGTAGCCGAATCGGGCCCAGGTAACCACGCCGGGCTTTCGGACAACAACGGAACAGGTGCCGCCTCCGGCTTTGAAATACATTGGGGTCTGACGTTCCGACCAGGCCCCTTCGAGGGAATCATCGCGTCCGTAGGCAAAATAAGGAGCCAGGGCTCCGGAGTTGACAAACCAATAAAGCATTTCATCGGCTTTCCAGTAGCGAAGGTCGCTGAATCCGACGGGCTTGCCGCCGCTGAGCAGTTTGAGCACCTGCATCGTAAGGGCGGCTCCATCGTCGGCCTCGGTGGCGGCGACAAAGGTTGTGCCGTCCCCTTCCGGACGAAGCCGATTGTTCAGCAGGCCCAGAGCCAGATCGGTAGCCGGATAATGCTCAATCCAGTCCAACTGATCCTGAACCCCCACAAAATCCAGACCGAACTGCTTCTTCAGGTCGAGCAAAGCACAATAAACCTTCATCTGGAAAAGCACCATCTCGCGGGTGAGTTCCGTCTCCGGATTCGTGCCGAGGACAAACCGCATTTTATTTGCGACAAGGAAATCAAAGGCCTTCTGCGCCCGTTCATCGGGGACTCGTTCGGCCATTTTCAGAAGACGAAGGCCGTCAAAGCCGAGTTTGGCCATGCCGAAATACCGGAGGAAATCCGCTTCGGAAATCTTGTTCCACATTTCCATGGAGCGCGGGCCGACGGTACCGTAAATCATTCCGGACAGCTGTTTTTTGACCTTTTGGGCTTTTTTGCGATTTTTATCCGCAAGTTTAACCTCGATGGTTTTTGGATAGCGCGGGACATAGCGGCCTTTGTCGAGGAAATTTTGAAGCGGCTGACAATAGGAATCGTAATCATCAAAATTTTCGACAAAAATCCGGCTGGTACGAATACCGACATGTTCGGTACCGCTGGCAACGGCCAGGAGTGCTACTGCACCCGGAAAATCCTGGATGGTGCTGCCCAGCAGGAGTTTGGGGGTATCTTTCGGCAGCTGCCACATCGGGCTGACGGAAAAATCCGGATAGGCCCAGCCGGCCAGAAAGTTAATAAACCGGCTGCCTTTGGCCTTTCGAATTACCTGAAAGCCCTCCGCTACACTGGAGACGAATTTGTCCGGATTGAGCACATTCGGCTGCCAGCCGAGTTGACGAATAACTTTTGTGAGATGCGCCAATTGCGGTTTTGCAACGGTCATTACAACCCGGTTGGGAGTTTCCCTCGCGTCGAGAGGCAGATAGATATCCACAATCTTTTTCATCGCTGCACCCTTTCTTATCCTTGTGTGCTCTGTCTTCCTGCTGGGGTCGGCTTTTCCCCCTCCAGCCGCTCCAGTCCCCGTCAACCTTTTTCTATTATGCGGAGGAAAGCCGCAAGCGTCCAGCATAATATCCTTTGAAATCGGCCGCTCTGAAAAATATTCCCGCCGCATCGATGGCCTTATTGCGGCCGGTTGGACAATGAAAACCGGCCGAACAGGACTCTATTTGGGTTTACTTTCCCTTTCCCGGCTGGCGGCGAATCTCCTGGACGAGGTCAAGCGTCTGGCGAACAGCGGCAGTGATTCCGGCAAAGTCTCCGGCTTCCACAAGGGCCTTTGTAATCAGTTTGGAACCCATCCCCACGCAGGCCGTACCCGCACCAAACCACGCCGAAAGACTCTCACGAGTCGGCGCCACACCTCCGGTCGGCATCAGTTCCGCCCATGGGCAGGGTCCGCGTACCGCCTTGACAAACTCCGGCCCGCCGACCTGGCCGCCCGGAAAGATTTTGCAGATTTCCACGCCCAACTGATGGGCCCGATGAATCTCGGTTACGGAACCGCAGCCGGGCAGATAGGCAATCTTGCGGCTGTTGCATAGTTTGGCAGTGTCTTCATCCAGCAGCGGCCCTACCACAAAATCCGCTCCTGCCGCGATATACATTGCCGCTGTCGGCGCATCCACAATGGAACCGACACCGATAATCAGGTTGGGCTGCTGCTGATCCCGCCAGCGTGTGAGTTCCTCAAAAACCCGCACGGCCCGATCGCCGCGGTTGGTAAACTCAATACAGCCGGCCCCTCCTTGCGCACAGGCGCTGGCTATTTCTATTGCTGTCTTGGCATCCGGCTGATAAAAAACCGGTATCAGACCGATTTCCTTCATTGCACAAAGTACATGCAATCGTGAATGTCGTGCCATCTGAGTCTCCTTTACCTGATAATATCGATCTTTTTTATCCTTGCTGATTCTGCTATTATAATCGCCCATCCGGATTTGAAAAGTTCGTTTCCTTGAAAGAAAGCGCCGCGGCCGGTACGATACTGATATGCTTACAGTACGATACAGAAACATCGCTTTCAGGAGGTCTCAGATGAAAATGTCTTTTCCCATTGCTCTGATTCTGGCGGCTTCGATTGCCTGGGCAGATAATTCTTATACTCTCTGGTATTCTGCGCCTGCCAAGAAATGGACAGAAGCACTGCCTGTCGGCAATGGCCGGCTGGGTGCGATGGTGTTCGGCGGCACACTCGAGGAACGCATTCAACTGAATGAAGATACCATCTGGGCAGGTCCGCCGGTTCCTCAGGCCGAGCCCGGCTTTCAGGAAGCTATGAACCAAGCCCGCGGTCTCTGGTTTGAAGGCCAATATGCCCAAGCAGAGAAGATGATTCAGCGTGTGATGGGCAAGGCGATTGAACCGCGCAGCTATCAGACCCTCGGCGATCTTCACCTCCGTCTGAACATTCCGCAAGGGAAAACGAGCGAACCGCCGGCCGGCACGGTCTCCAGCCGCGATGGGGCGGAGCATCCGGTCTCCGGCGTCCAACTTAGCCGGCATGTTGAGCCGTCCGTGGAAAACTACCGCCGGCAGCTGTGTCTGGACACGGCTATCGCCTCTACCCGCTTCGAATACGAAGGCATCGGCTATACGCGAGAGGTCTTTTCTTCGGCGGCGGATCAGGTTCTTGTTATCCGAATGACTGCCGAGCAGCCGGGCAAGCTGAATCTGACGGCCTGGCTTGACCGTCCGGCTGATTTTACTGTCGGTACCGCTGGAAACGACCGGATTGAAATGTTCGGCCAGGCCCAGCACAATGGGAACAATCTTGGCGTGAAATGGCACTGTCTGCTGAGAGTCAAAACCCGCGGCGGCCAGAGCCGAACCCTGAACAACCAACTGCTCATTGAAAACGCTGATGAAGCTGTCTTCTATTTATCCGCCGCGACCGATTACAACAAGGCCAACCCGTCTGAGCCGCTCGGCACAAACCTGAAAAACCTTTGTGCCGAACCAATCGAAGCCGCCTCTGAAAAATCCTATGAGCAGCTTTGCCGGGATCACACGGCCGCCCATCAGGAGCTTTTCCGTCGATGTCTCTTTCGTCTGGGCGGCCCTGACAACTCCGCCCAGCCCACCGATGTCCGCCTGCAGGCCGTCAAAGACGGCGGGGAGGAACCCGCTCTGGCAGCGCTTTATTTTGAGTACGGACGCTACCTGCTCATCAGCTGCTCGCGACCCGGCTGCATGCCCGCCAACCTGCAGGGGCTCTGGTCTGAAGCCATTGCCGGTCCGTGGAATTGCGACTATCACATCAATATCAATATTCAGATGAATTACTGGCCTGCTGAAGTGACCAATCTGTCTGAATGCCACAGTCCCTTTTTTGATTTTATTGAGGGGCTTACCGCCAACGGGCAGCAAACAGCCCGACGGCTCTATGGAGCGCAGGGCTTCTGCGTCCATTTCACTACGGACGCCTGGCGATACACCGACCCCTTCGGCCATGTTCAATATGGAATGTGGCCGCACGGCGGCGGCTGGGCCAGCCAGCATTTTATTGAGCATTATCGATTCACCTGCGATATTGACTTTCTGCGCAAACGTGCTTATCCCATCCTTCGCCAGGCCGCTCTTTTCTATCTGGACTACTTGACAACCGACCCGAAGAGCGGTCTTTTGGTGTCCGGTCTGGATACTTCGCCGGAGAACCTCTACCTGACCGCTGAGAAACAAAAACTGGCCCTGTCCATGGGGCCGGCGATGAGCCAGCAAATCATCTGGGATGTCTTTACCAACACGCTGGAGGCCGCCGAAATCCTCGGGATTCAGGATGATTTTGTTGAGCGTGTCAAAGCCGCCCGAAGCAAATTGGCTCCTTCCCGCATCGGCCCGGACGGGCGGCTGATGGAATGGGCGATGCCCTTTGAGGAGGCCGAGCCGGGCCATCGCCACATGTCGCACTTGTTTGCTCTCCATCCAGGCCGTCAATACAACATTTACGACAGTCCCGAGATGGTCGCCGCCGCCCGAAAGACCCTTGAGTACCGGCTGGATCACGGCGGCGGGCACACCGGCTGGTCGCGGGCATGGATTATCAACTTCTGGGCACGCTTCCACGAAGGGGAAAAGGCCTACGAAAATCTTCAGGCCCTCTTCCGCAACAGCACCTTGCCCAATCTGTTCGACACCCACCCGCCGTTTCAAATCGACGGCAACTTCGGGGGGACCGCCGCCATCGCTGAAATGCTCCTGCAATCCCATTGCCGTACCGCAGAAGGCACCGTCATTATCGAACTGCTGCCCGCCCTGCCGGCCGCCTGGGCAGAAGGCAGCATCCGCGGTCTTCGGGCGCGAGGCGGTTTTGAAGTCGATCTGGACTGGAAAGACGGCCGGCTTGAGAAGGCCGCCATCCGTTCCGACACCGCCAACCGCTGTCAGATTCGTTATAACGGCAAATCCATTGAGCGAACCTTCCAATCCGGCTCTGGGGCCGCACTCTTTGCAAAGGACTTTTCATAGCAAGCATGGAAACGCAAATCTGCATCCTTGGAGCCGGCCCGGCCGGCCTGATGGCGGCCATCTTTGCCGCAGAGGCCCAGGCCCAGGTGCTGGTCATTGAGCGAAACACCACGGCCGGCCGCAAACTCCTGAAGACCGGCCGGGGCCGCTGCAACTTCACCCATACCGGTTCGATTGATGAATTTGTCCGGGCTTATGGTGCCTGCGGCCGATTTCTCAAGCCGGCGCTGTATGCGTTTTCTCCTGAGCAGGTTCGCCGGTTTTTTCAGGAGCGCAACCTGGCTGCGAAGGTGGAAAAAGACGGTTGTGTTTTCCCCGTCAGCGATCGTGCTTCGGATGTGTGCAGAATCCTGCTTGAAACGGCACGAGAGCAAAATGTTCAGTTTCTCTTCGGACGCCGCGTCGAACGAATCACTCAGGAAGACCGTTTCTTTCTGGTCCATACGGACAAACAGACGGTGCGGGCGTCGGCGGTTATTCTTGCTACAGGGGGGGCCAGCTGGCCTGCCACCGGCTCAACGGGCGATGGATACCATTTGGCGGCGGCTTTCGGCCATTCCATCATTGCTCCCAAACCCGCCCTTTGCCCGCTTGTTACGGAAGAAAGATGGCCCTGTTCTTTGCAGGGAATCGGGATACCCCATGTTTCTATTCGAACGTCGGCTGACGGACGCACTTTTCAGAGTGAGGGGCCTGTGATGTTTACTTCAGAAGGGCTGGGCGGGCCGGCAGTTTTTGACCTCAGCCGTCATCTAACCGATGCTCTTTCCCGCGATGAAAAAGCCATCCTTCATCTGGACTTTCTTCCTGAACTGGACATTCAAAGTCTCCAAAACAGATTGGTTTCTGAATGTGCCCGCCATCCTAAAAAAGAACCGGCCGGCATTTTGTCTGCCTTTTTGCCTCGCCAGGTTTGCCTAACGATTCAAAATCTGCTTTGGCCGTGCGGCGGCCCTTCGGCCTCTCAACTTACTCGTGAGCAGCGGGACCGGTTGGTTCATCTGCTCAAGTCCGCTTCTTTAACCGTCGCCAAAACCGCTCCGCTGGAGCAGGCCACCATCACCCGAGGCGGCATCAGCCGAAACGAGATTGAGCCGACATCTATGCAGTCCCGACTGTGTCCGAATCTCTTCTTTGCCGGGGAAGTAATCGATGCGGACGGCCCGTGCGGGGGCTACAATCTGCAAATCGCCTGGTCCACCGGCGCTTTGGCCGGTATCTCCGCTGCAAAAATCCTTCAAAAACCATAAAACATTCAACACAAAGTCCGATAATTTCACCCTTTAATGTCTAAAATTCAAAGTTGTTTTTTTGCCTACTTTCCCTTGTGAACTTTTACCGAAGTTGCCGATAAAAATAGAGAAAAGGAACTAAATAGTCGCCGCAGATTGTCTTGTTTCAAGCCAGAAAGCGTTTGACACATGCTTTCTACGGTGGTAATGTAAAAGGGAAAAATAGTGGAATAAGAACCTCCTGTTTAAGGGAGGGAACGATTCGTTTTGGATGGAGACAAAACAATGGTCATCGGCACAAATTCGCTTGCCTATGTAATTGGCCTTTTGTGGACATTTTCGGCTGCGGCGGCGGCTGCGGAACCGTCAAGCCAGCAAGCATCGGCTGAACCTAAAGCGCCTGCCGAAACGCGGGCCCCTGCTGAAAATCTGGTGGCAAAGCTCGCCCAAATGGAATTTCCGCAAGTGGCTGAAGTCATCGGCAATGATGTAAACATCCGCTCCGGCCCCGGCACCAGCTACTATCGCTGCGGCAAGCTGAACGCCGGCGACAAAGTCATTGTCGTCGATATTCTTCACAATGCGTGGGCCAAAATCGTCCCGCCGGAGGGAAGTTATTCGTGGATTTCGAAGACCTATGTCCAGCTCAATCCCAACAATCCCAAGATTGGCGTGCTTACGGGTGATGATGTGAGGGTGTGGGCCGGCTCGGACTTTGTCGAACCGCTCCATTCCCACTCTCAGCAGGTGAAACTGTACAAGGGTGATCTGGTGGAGCTGGTCGGGCCGCCGGACCTGGATGCTGATTACTACAAAATCAAGCCGCCGGCCGATGCCTATCTGTGGGTAAGCATGGAACAGATCAAACTGCTGGGGCCAGTCTCTGCCCAAAAGCCGGCTCAGCCGCCTGCGGAAGAAAAAACTCAGGCCGCCGCAGCCCAGCCGAGTTCATCCGCGAAACCGGCAGCGGCTGCAGCCGCCCCAACCCAGCCGGCTCAACCCGCTGCGCCGCAGCCGGAACAGGCGGCGAGCGCACCCGGTACTCCCGAAGCTGAACAAGCCCAACCGGCTCAGCCAGCACAGCTGAGTCCTCCGCCGGCTCCTTCGGTAGAAACCCTTGCGATTCAAAAATGCACTCAGTTGAAAGCGGCCATCGAAGAAGAACTCAAAAAACCGCTTCCTGAACAGGACTATACTGCGTACAAAGAAGACCTCCAAAAGATGATTCAGACACCGGATGTCGGGCGGGCCAAACTCTATGCCGAGTCTCTTCTGAAGCAAATCGAACGATATGAATTGGCCATCGAAGTGCACAAGCAGCTTCAGCAGCAGGACCAGACCCTCCAGGAGATTCGGGCCAAGATTGCTGCAGCTCATCAGACCCAGCGGGAACGGGCTGTACCGGCGGAGGCCAAATACCTTTTTGTCGGAACTCTGCAGCCCTCTCATATTTACACCGGCAAAGTCGGGCCGCGACGCTATGTCGTGATGGATCAGAACAAGCGCATCCTTTGCTATCTGCTTCCTAAAGACCCCTCCTTGCAGCCCAAACTGGACAGTTTGACGGATAAGATTGTCGGGGTCAAAGGGACGATTCTTGACGACCCCAAGGCCATGATTCCGGTTGTTCTGCTCGAAGAAGTTGAGGCGATTTTTGAATAAGCGGCCGCCGCTGCGGCGGATTTAAAACGGCCGCGGCAGCAGGGGGAGGGGAATTTGTGTAATGACCGGCTGGGAGAGCGTGCCGCTGATTTCCACACGAGCCAGCGCTGCACCGAGATTTTCCGCAAGTCCTGTCAGGAGGGTTGCTTTTTCTCCCTTGCGTCTTCCGAAGGCCGTCAACGCCATCTGAATCTTTCCATTTCCTAAATTCAGATGTCCCTGGCCCTGATAGACATCGTTTTTGCCGGCCAGCAAGACCCGCTCGCACTGTACTAGTTGTCCTTTCAGGTTGGCCTCGACAAACAAGTCGGTAAACAGGACATCGTCGGCCTGCCGGAGCTGCATCATCATCAGGAGCTTGCCGATAAGCGTTTCCCGCCCAATTTTCATCTCTTCCGCTTCAACCATAATATGCCCTTCCCTGTCGTCGGGGGAGCCCACTTTTCCCCGCATATCGACTGCGCCGCGAAGGCGTCCATGGGCTTCGCTTGCCAGCAGCCAGGCAATGGGAATCTCCTCAAACATCGCCTCCGCTTCATACTGCAAAAACGGTTCGGACATCGTCAGCAGCAGATTGGCCAGGACCCGTCCGCCTCCGCAGGAACCGCGGATATCCCGAATGTTCACAACGCCGCTGTTGGGGTCGGCGGTCCAATTGCCTTCCAGCAAGGATAAGGAGCGTCCCATGACCTCAAGCGAGTCCAGAGAAAATCGGCCGCTGCCCGCGGGCAATCCTTGCGTTGCCGGCCATGCCAGTTTGCCCTCCAAAACGCCGCGGGCACCGGAAACGGACAAATGTTCAGAGCCGCCCTGGTGAATTTCTACCCGGCCTTCCAGTTTCTGCGGCGGTCCCAGCAAATCCGGATTCCATTCCAATAAATCAACGGTCACATCCGCTTTCAGCGACGGCTTGAAAGCGGCAATTGCTTTCCATCGCGGCGTTAGTTTCTCGACCCATTCTTCCCCAAGCGAGACATCGCGAATCTTCCAATCCTGAAGCCGAAGTTGGCGGTTCTCGATGAGCAGAGTTCCGGCCGCCGGCCCGCTTTGCCAGCCCCCTGGGGCCTCATACAAAAATCCGTCTTTCAGATAAATCGTCAGTTGGGTCTGGAGAGTCGCCGCCGGCTGAGTTTGCATCGGCGGCTCGTTATCCGGACAATTGTAACAAAAACTTCCTGCGGTTTTTGCGATTCCTTCCGCACGAAGAAGAGAGAGCATCCCCCGGCAAAGCCCCGCCTGCTCCATCGCCTGCCAAAATGCCGGGCCGATTCCCATCTCCTCCGCCGCAACTGCAATGCGGATGGCGGGCTGATTGGGGTCTTTTCCGCTGTCCCAGAAATGCCCCACCAGCTGACCGCCGCCTCCATCCGGCAGCAGACCGGCACCTTGTATCTCCATCTTTCCGTCTCCCGCCGAACCCTGAATCTGGACTCCTTTCAGTTCCAGCGGAAACCGCTTCCATAAAAATCGGCTGGCTTCCACCTGAAACGAGAACGCGGGCAGCGGCGGTTCGTCTTCCTTCATGACTCCTTTTACCTGCACATCCAAATCCAGCCGGCCGTCTACTTCAAACTCGGACAAAATCCGGCGTATCGGGCTGCGAAAGGTATTGCGAAGTGTTGAGTCGATACTTAACCTGTGTGCCGTGATACGCAAATCGCAAACCTGACTGAGCGATTCCAGCCCGCGAATTGTTCCCTCAATCCGAATCTCCTGACCCTCTTTGGGGCGAGCTCTGATGTCCTGGAGCAAAACCGCATTGGGTTCCATCACCATCGTTCCCGTCAGATTGGTAAGGGGATAGGGATAACGGTCATACAGACAATGGACTCCCTGCAAATGGATAACAGCCCGATAGGAGGGTTTTGCATCCTTTTCCCGCACAAACTGATAGTCAAACCCGCACTGTCCGGCGGGTGCAAATTCAAACCATTTCTGCTGGAGCGGTTCCGGCAAGGCCTGCTTGATTTCCTCTGTCAGGAGGACGCGGCTGCTGGTGACTCGAAGGTGAATCTGCCCTTGCGGGCCGAAATTTTTAATCTGTCCGACAATGGTAAACTCTGATGCGCCGTTGTGTGCCTGTAAATCCCGCAGAAACAAATCTCGGCCGGTCAACTCTATCCTGCCGCGGATTCCTTCCAGCCGATAGGGAAACTTTTGGTCCAAAATAGATATGTCCCGACAGACCATTACGCCTTTGATCTGACTAGCGGCCAGGTCTGCCAGAGAGCCCTGAATTTGGAGAGAAGCATCGGCGGTTCCCTCCGGACGATAGCGGCGTAAAAAACGCTCCAGCCCGCCCGCCATCATCTGGAGCACAGGTTCAGAATAAACAATCGCATTCGGGCGGGAAACAGGCGACAAGTACAGATTCTCCAACTGAAGACGGACATCCAGATTTTTCTGTCCGGCAGGCCCGCTTATTTCTCCCTGTATGAAAACGCGTCCCTCTCCAAGTCCGCACGAAAACCGTTCAATGCTCAGCCGTTCCTTGTCATAAGCAGCCGACAGTTCCATCTCCTCCAGATTCCATCGGTTCCCATACACTGAAGTCTGGGGCATCCGAATCCTGCCGGCCAGTTCCAAATGTCCGCGGCTGCCCTGCGGCTTCCACAGCCCCTCCAGACGACTTCCGGCAAATGTGCCGTCTGCCGCTTCCAGGTGCACCGCGTATCCCTCTGCTGCCGGTCTCAGATGTCCCTGCAGATCGGTTGAGACGAGTGTCTGCTGTTTTTCTTCTTCCACCTGCAGGAACCTCAGGCGGAGTGATTTTATGATAACTTCCGGCAGGGGGCCTGCCGCTGCTTCTTTTTTGCCGGTCGGCAGAAAACGGCTCAGGTTCCATTTGCCGGCGGCGGCATCATAGCGCACTTCGACAGCCGCATTTTCGACAGAGACAAGCCGCGGCTGGAAACGCAAACGCAATAACTCGCCAAGAGACAGAACGCACTCCGCCTGATCTACATGCAAAATCAGTGTCTCCCGCGGCTTTTGCGCATCCTCGGCAAGCACCAAATGACGAAGCTGCACCGTCAAGGGGGAGCTCCAGCGAACCTCTTCGAGAAAGACGGCTGTTTGAGTCTTTTCCTCCAGATAATGCCGTATCTTCGATGCAAAAATCCAGTGGGAAAACAGGTAAAACAGGAGGATTCCGCCGACCAGAGCACCCCCCGCCCATGCCAGCCCTTCTGCAGCCCGAGCCGCCCATCGCAAAGGAAGCCATCGGATATGTGCTCTTTTTGTCATCGGAAAAGCGGCACTCCATTTCGCGTGCGGGCACGGCTATCGCAGCGCCTTATCCGCGATATCCCGACGATAATAGGCGCCGTCAAAATGAATCATTTCGACGGCCTCGTAGGCGCGTTTTTTGGCCTCTGCGATGTTCGCTCCGAGGGCTGTGACCCCCAGCACACGGCCTCCAGCCGTAACAATCTGTCCATCCTGTTCTGCTGTACCGGCATGAAAGACTTTGACATCTTTCAGATGAGCAACCCTGTCCAGCCCTGTAATGACTTTGCCTTTTTCATAAGGGCCCGGATAGCCGCCGGAAGCCATCACCACACAAACCGCCGGCCGCGGCTCCCATTCGAGGGTTACCTCCGAGAGCTGCTCGCGGCAGACCGCCTCGAGCACTTCGAGCAGATCGCTTTTCATCCGCATCAGAATGGGCTGCGTCTCGGGGTCTCCGAAACGCACATTAAACTCAAGGACGCGCGGCCCGCCGGGTGTAATCATCAACCCCGCATAAAGCACCCCTTTATAAGGGGTTTCATTGCGGTTCATTCCATCGACGATCGGCACGAGGATTTCGCGGACAATCTGGTCCATCAGCTGCTCACTTACAATCGGGGCCGGGCTGTATGCTCCCATCCCGCCGGTGTTGGGACCGGTATCTCCGTCTCCAATCGGCTTATGATCCTGGGCACTTTCCATTACATAAATCGTCCGGCCGTCCACAAACGCCAGAATGGAGACCTCTTCTCCCAGCAGTTTATCTTCGACAACAATGGTGCTGCCGGCCGGGCCGAAGATTTTATCGACCATCAGTTTTTCAGCCGCCACAATCCCTTCGGCAGGGTCATCGCACACAAATACCCCTTTGCCTTTGGCCAGGCCGGCCGCCTTGACCACCACCGGTTCATCACGGCTGGCAATATAAAGTTTGGCATCCTCAAAATTAGTGAAAATCCGTGCTTCGGCCGTTGGAATGCTGTTGGCTCGCATAATCTGCTTGGCAAAGGCCTTGTCGGCCTCCAGACGTGCCGCCTCCTGCGTGGGGCCAAACGCCCGGATACCTTCCGCCTGCAGACGGTCCACCAGGCCGGCCGCCAGCGGCTCTTCCGGGCCAACAACCACAAGGTCAATTCGCTTTTCTTTGGCAAAGGCGGTCAGCGAGTCGATATCATTTTCGGCAATCTCAACATTCGTTCCAATCTCGGCTGTGCCGGGATTTCCCGGGGCAATATACAACTGCTTGAGTTTTTTGGATTGACTAAGTTTCCAGGCGATGGCATGCTCCCGTCCCCCGCCGCCAACCAGCAAAATCTTCATATAATCTCCCATATTTTCGAGCGTAATTTTCTTATTTGCCGGCCAGCACTCTACCAAAAAGGGCCTCTTGGGACAAGATTTTCCTTGGGTTTGGCTGGGCTGGACCGCCGACGGCAGAAAACAATCAGCAGACCAGTTCGAGAATCTCTGTCGGATGGGTCAGAATCTGCCTGGCTCCGGCCTGCCGGAGAACCTCCGGTGAGCGAAAGCCCCAGCCGGCTCCAATGGCTTCAAGCCCTGCGGCTTGTGCGGTGAACACGTCAATATCACTGTCGCCAATCAGAACCGCCTGCTGCGGCTCCAGAGACAGGGCTTCGAGAGCGGCTAAGGCCATGTCCGGTGCAGGTTTCGGCTGAAAATGGTCGGACATCCCGCAAATGAAGTCAAAAGTGCCTTTCCCGAAATAATACTCGACAATCTTGACCGTTTGGGGATGGTTTTTGTTGGAAATCACCGCCAGACGGATTCCCTTCTGCTTCAAAACAGGCAAAACCTTATCGAAACCGTCGTAAGGGCGGCTTTTCTGAAGGCAGTGCTGATCGTAATACTGCATCATCAAGGTGCGCAGTGTTTCCGTCAGGTCTTCGCGGCCGGGCGGCAGGGCACGACGGGCAAACTCATGCGTTCCATAGCCAATCATTTGTCGGCAGGACTCGGCCGTATGCGTCGGCAGATTCAGCTGACGAAGCGCCCAATTCATTGCATCCGTCAAGTCCTCAAGCGTATCAACAAGTGTCCCGTCTAAATCAAAAAGAATTCCTTTGTATTTCATAGGGACAGATTGAACAGCCCATTCAGGGAAAAGTCAATCGTTTCTTCCTGCGGTCGGCATCTCCCAATCGTTTTGCCATCTCCGAGGGGAAAGATTTTTGCGGGAATGTTTCAAAGCGGGGGAACTGGGTTCCAACCCCTGGGCCTATTAAAAACGCTTGAATCCCCCGCCATTTCCGATAAGATAACAATCCGGTCAGAACAGCAAAGGAAACCATGGTTATGAATGACGTTCAGGAACTTATCCGGCTTGTTCAAGGGGGCGTCAGCTGTCTGTCCATCGTTACACACGAAGAGCATCAAGCCCTGGAAGTCATTCGGAAAGCCGCCCAGGAACTCGGCTGGAAGATGCGGATTTGGTCGGCCGGGCGAGGCACCCGCGACGGTTTGTTTGCTGTTCTGGACCGCATGGAAAACCCAACCCCCGACGAGGGGCTTCAGGAGTTCTGCCGTCTGCCTTCGCATACTTTCTGCGTTGCACTTGATTTGGGCAAACATCTTCAGTCCCATCTGGTCCTTCGGATGCTGCGGGATGCGATCTATCGAATCGAACTCAACCAAAGCGTGCTGGTGCTTATTGACAGCGAGGACTGTCTGCCGGGTTCGATTCGGAGCTGCAGCCGGCGATTTGAACTGTCTTTGCCGAGTGCCGAAGAACTTGAAAATATATTCCGCAACACCCTCCGCCAGATTCGCAATAAAACTCCTCTCGAAATTGGTCTAAGCAAAGAAGGGCTGGAGGCCATCATTCGGAACCTGCGGGGGCTTTCCATTCGTCAGGCCCGTCAGCTTCTTCAAGAGGTCGCCGCGGCCGACCGACGGCTGGATGATGAAGATGTTAACCGAATTATTGCCGGAAAACGCGCTCTTATTGAAGCCGACCGGCTGCTCGAATCTGTCGAAACTCCTCTGACGATGGACGAAATCGGCGGGATGGGAAATCTTAAAAAATGGCTGTCTGCGCGGAAAAAGGCCTTCAGCAAGGAAGCCGCCGAATTTGGTCTGACGCCGCCGCGGGGGATTCTGATTCTTGGGGTGCAGGGCGCCGGCAAAAGTCTGTGCGCCAAAGCCATCGCGGCAGCCTGGCGTCAGCCGCTGTTTCGTCTGGACTGCGGGGTACTCTATAATAAATACGTCGGCGAATCGGAACACAATCTGCGGACAGCGCTGCGTCAAATCGAAGCGATGTCGCCGGCCATCCTCTGGATTGATGAGATCGAAAAGGCCTTTGCATCCGCCGCCAGCCAAAGCAGCGACGGCGGATTGAGCAAGCGAATGTTCGCCACGCTGCTGACGTGGATGCAGGAGCATAAACAGCCGGTCTTTCTCGTAGCCACCGCCAACGACATTGAAGCCCTGCCGCCGGAACTGCTGCGGAAGGGACGGTTTGACGAAATCTTCTTTGTTGGTCTTCCGGATAAAAAAACCCGACGTGAAATCTTTGCCATTCATCTGAAAAAACGCAAACGCGATCCGAAACAATTTGATTTGGATGCGCTGGCTGAGGCCGCCGAGGGATTCAGCGGCTCGGAAATTGAACAGGCGGTCATTGCGGCTCTCCACGAGGCCTTCAGCAAAGGAAGCGAACTGGATACGGAAACACTGCTCCGCCTTGTTCGAAGCAGCGTGCCTTTGTCTGTTACTATGCGGGAACGAATCGAAGCCCTTTATCAATGGGCTCAGGGACGTGTGATTTGGGCAGACTAAAATGGAACCTTCGGCCAAGCATGTAATTTTCTTCGGACGGGTGCAAGGAGTCGGATTCCGCTATACCGCCCGACGAATCGCTGAACGGTACAACCTGAGCGGCTGGGTAAAAAATCTGCCGGATGGAACCGTCGAAGGTGTTTTTCAGGGCAGGCCGGAGGCCATTGAGGGCTGTCTGGAGGAATTGAGGGAGACCTTCAGCGACTATCTGCGGGATATGGAAATTACGCCGATGGTTTATAACCCGAACCTGACTGATTTTCGAATCCGGTTTTGACAGCCGGCGTTAAAAAAGGCGTTTGCTGTCGAGGAGTATGGTTACCGGTCCGTCCTGAAGGCAGTCGATTTCCATCTGCTCTGCAAAGACTCCTGTCTCCACCGGCACATTCATGCTCCGCAGGGCGGCAATCAGCTGTTCATACCCCTGGCGGGCCTGTTCGGCTTTGGCAGCGGCGGTAAAATCGGGGCGCCGCCCCCGCCGGCAATCGCCATACAGCGTAAACTGACTGATGAGCAGAATCCCTCCGCCGGTCTGCTGAACATCCAGATTCATCCGTCCGGCGGCATCCTCAAAAATCCGCAGATGAGCGATTTTGTCCGCCAGATACGCTGTATCGGCCGCTGCATCGTCCGGACTTATCCCGACAAATACCAAAAGCCCTTTTTGAATCTGCCCGCTCACCTGTCCATTTACGCGGCAGACAGCTTGCAGAACCCGCTGAACCACGGCACGCATTTCGCTCTCCCGATGAAGAAATTGCCAGACAGAATATCGAACTGCAAAGGAAGAAACAAGCCCCGGCCCACATACTCTTTGGAAAACGGGCCGGCTGCCGGTTATGAGCCGTTCGGCTGAAGTCCGCTCAGAAGAACATAAATGCGAAGACAATCGCCGTCATCTTCGTACATCCCCCGGTGCACCCTCGCCCGTCCGAGCAAGGCGGTAAACACATCAAAGCCGTAATGAAGGACTTCCGGCAGTCCCGGGACATGAGCCATCATTTCTGTTTGGCCCACCATTAAACAGGCCGCTGCCTGGGTTTGCCTTAGATTGTACCTGCCTCCCTGCGTGCTTTGGTCAAGGGCCTCTCGAACGGCCTGGGATACACGGCAGCGGTCGGGCTGTCCCTGCAGCCGGCTTTGTCCCATTCCTATCCAGCCGCCAGCAGTGAGTACATCCAGATAATCCATCGAATCAAAACTCAGATACGGTGTTGGTTTTGCACTGAGCTGATTGAACAGGGCGAATAATTCAGCAGTCCGGCGAATAGATGCTGAATCGGTGTGTTTTCGCTTCTGCCCAAGACCGCCGGCACAAGCCGCCACCTTGGGCAGGATGTCCGCCGGCACTTCGGCTCGCATAGGACCAGTCCGGCCGCCGGCGTGCAGCAGAAAAAGGCCGCTTGTTCGCTGACGAAGACGAGAGTTGAGCAGACGTGCATAGCTGCTGAGCAAATCCATCACGGATGGGAATAAGGCCGCCCCTTCCGGCTCTTCTTCGGACAGACAAAGCATCGGAAAATCGAGCTGCTCGCCGAATATTTCTTCCATCCGCCCGAATAAATCGTGTCCGACAGTCCGTCGAGAAGAGGTTTCCTTTCCGAATCGAATTCGTTTGGATAATCCGCCGGGCCACAGGCATTTTTGCCGTTCAGGCAGATGCAGCCGTTCGAGATGTTCTTCATCGGAACCAACCGCGATGACTTTTTCATAGCCGAGATGGTAAAACCATTCAGCCAGCCGGCTGCCGAGCGGCCCTACCCCAACCCATCCAAATTGAACCGAGCCGACCGGAAGCCGGCCCAATTCCGGCTCGGCGGGCGGTTCAAACCATTCCAATTCCAACTCCGGAATCATCGTCTGCTCACTCCGCAACGGTTGGCTGTCTGCTGTCATTCTTTCGGTTCCTTCTCTATTTTGTTTCTTGACAAATTAGAGGGATTCTGTCCAAATCCTCAAAAACAGAGTCTACTTCTTTTGAACAATCGACCAAAAAGGGAAGGCGGATAACCGCAATTTCTGTGGGCAGGCGGACAAAGAGCTTAGTGGCGCGTCCAATCGTCCGATAAAAGTGCTTCCCAGACGCCAGATGTTAAATACATCGCCGGCAAAAAGTCAGAAATTCCGGCCCTAACTTGCCGGGAGATTAGACAAAGATACATTCACGCCTTTTCGGCTCAGATAACGCTTTAATTCGGGAATGTCAATCAAATGAAAATGAAATACCGAAGCGGCCAGCAGGATAGAGGCGCCGGCCTCGACGGCCTGATAAAAATGCTCCATCGTTCCGGCCCCGCCGGAGGCCACTACTTCTGCTGAACAATGCTCAGCGATGGCCTTAATCAGGGGCAATTCATAGCCGGTCTTGGCGCCGTCGGCGGCTTTGCTGGTGGGCAAAATCACCGACACCCCAAAACCGTCCACGCGCCTGGCCCATTCCACTGCATCGGCCCCGGTTGCTGTGCGTCCGCCGTCGATATAGACTTCATAGCCGGAAGGCAAACGAGGATTTCTATCCACATCAATCGCCACCGTCACCCGCTGGGGGCCAAACTTTTTGACCATTTCCTCAATCACCGACGGCCGGCGAAAGGCTGCACTGCTGACGGAAATTTTATCAGCCCCTGCCTCGAGCACGGCTTCTGCTGAAGCGGCATCGGCAATTCCGCCGCCGACGGTGAAGGGCACTGTCACCACCTGAGCAACCCGCCGAACCACTTCCAACAGGGTGGGACGATTTTCAACGGTGGCGGTGATGTCCAGCATCGCCAGTTCATCGGCGCCGGCAGCACAATAGGCCTGTGCACAGGCAGCCGGATCGCCGGCATCCTGAATATTCGTAAAGTGAACGCCTTTGACTACTCTTCCATTCTGCATGTCCAGGCAAGGCATAATGCGAACGGGTTTGTTCATTTTCATTTCCTATCTCTAAAAACGTTTTTTTCTGCTACAGTTTGCGGTCCAGTTTTCGATAACCGACGGCTTCGGCAATGTGAGCCGGCTGAATGGATTCGGAGCCCTCCAGGTCTGCAATGGTACGAGCCACTTTGCAGATTTTATCGTGAGCCCGCGCCGAAAGAGCAAACTCCGCCATCGCCTGGCGAAGCAGCATTTCCGAGGTGGAATCGAGCTCGCAGAACTTTTCTACCTGCTTGTGCCCCATCATGGCGTTGGTCATAAACGGATGTCCGAACCGCTGTCGCTGAATCCGGCGTGCCTGCTGCACCCGCGAGCGAATCTGCTCGGAAGAATCGCCGTTCTGCCGGGAGCGCAGTTTGCGAAACTCCACCAGCGGCACATCAATATGAATATCCATCCGGTCCATCAGCGGGCCGGAGATTTTGGCCATGTATCGCTCAATCTGAGTCGGCGTGCAGCGGCACCGCCGCATTCCCGTGCTGAAATAGCCGCAGGGGCAGGGATTCATCGCCGCAATCAGAATAAACCTTGCCGGAAAACGAAGTGTCCCTTTGGCACGGGAGACGGTAACCTGTCCTTCCTCAAGCGGCTGACGAATCATCTCGAGCACATGGCGGGGAAACTCTGCAAACTCATCAAGAAAGAGGATGCCGTGATGAGCCAGCGACAATTCCCCCGGTCGGGGATGGGTTCCGCCGCCAACCAGCGACGGCCCGGAAGCCGTATGATGAGGGGCCCGCACGGGGCGGGTGGCAATCAATGCCTTGTCTTTGGGAAGAAGGCCGACGGAAGAATAAATCCGCGTGGTCTCCAGCGACTCCGGCAGGGTCATCGGCGGAAGGATGGTAGCCATTCGCTGCGCCAGCATTGTCTTGCCGGCGCCGGGCGGCCCAATCATAATCAGATTATGCCCGCCGGCAGCGGCAATCGTCAGCGCCCGCTTGACTGACTCCTGCCCTTTGACATCGGAAAAGTCCACCTCATAGGCGCCGCATTCATGAAAAAGCATCTCCAAATCCACCGTCGTCGGCTCCATCGGCAGCTGAGCGGTCAGCAGGGCAGCCGTCTGGGCCAGCGAGCCGACCGGATAAACCTCGATGCCTTTTACGACAGCCGCCTCCTGAGCATTATCGAGGGGAACAATCATCTTTGTAAAACCAGCGGCGGCCGCCGTCATTGCCATACTCAAGACGCCGTTCACAGGCCGTACCCGCCCATCGAGGGCCAGTTCTCCAATTACCACATACCCCCGCAGCGTTTCCGGCTGCAAAGCACCGCCGCAGGCCAAAATACCGAGGGCAATCGGCAAATCAAAAGCCGGGCCGACCTTTTTGACATCGGCCGGCGCCAGATTCACCAGAGACTGCGTATCCGGCCAGCGAAAACCGGAATTGATAATGGCGCTGCGAACTCGCTCGATGCTCTCTTTGACAGCTGTATCCGGCAGCCCCACAATCACCGGCCGCTCAAAGCCGCCCCGAGAGACATCCACCTCCACTTCACAGAGAATGCCTTCTATTCCCTCGACCGTAACCGAATACACTCTCGACAGCATACCAAACTCCTCTCTTTACGCCGTTTCTTCCCTGAGATAAAAGGGGCAGTATAGCCGTCGAAAAGAAAGGACGCAACGGTTTATTCCAGCGAGCGTACGTTTTGCCAGGGCGATTCAATCGTTTCGGGCGCCACGAGATCTTCATAGGTTTGCCGGCGCCGGATGAGCCGAAAGCGGCTTCCGTCCACCAGCACTTCGGGACACAAAGGCCGCCCATTGTAGTTGCTGGCCATGGTAAAACCATAGGCCCCCGCCGTGAAAATCGCCAGTAAATCGCCTCGCTTCAGCGGCGGCAGCAGCCGGTCTCTGGCAAAATAATCGGTGCTTTCGCAAATCGGCCCCACCACATCCACTTTTTCCATTCCGGGCATTGCCGGCTCTCTGACGCGGGCCGGCGGAACCAGCCGTTCCGGGACCGCCGCGGGCCAAATGAAATGAAACGCCTCATACAAACAGGGACGAATCAGGTCATTCATTCCGGCATCGACAATCACAAAGGTCTTCTGTCCGCCGACTTTCTTATACAGCACCCGCGTAAGCAGGATAGCCGCATTGGCAATGATGCTCTTGCCCGGCTCAAGAATCAGCCGCAGCCGTGCCTCTTTAAGGAGGGGCACAAGGCCGGCTGCATAGTCCGCCGCCGAGGGTGCCGTGTCGCTTTCGTAATCTGCGCCATAGCCGCCGCCTAAGTCGAGAGTATCAATGCGGTGTCCTCTCTGCCGAAGAGTCTCAATCAAAGGCAGCACTTTTTTTACGGCCTGGACATAGGGGTCCACCGTCTTGCCGCCGGAGCCCAAATGCAAATGAACAGCCGACAGTTCTACCACGCCGTTGTCTGCATAGTTTTCAAAGACCTGCTGAGCCCGCCCCATATCCACGCCGAACTTGGTTTCTTTAATGCCGGTGGTGATATGCCGATGGGAATCGTATGGAATATCCGGATTGACCCGAAGGGCCCCGCGGGTCTTCTTGCCGGTCTGCCGGGCCAGCCGGATAAGATTCTGCAGTTCATCCTCTGACTCGATATTAAAATATCCAATGCCCGTCTGGAGGGCTTCGAGAATCTCCCGGTCTGTTTTTCCGACTCCGGCAAACACAATCCTGCCCGGCTCTGCCCCGGCCAGTTTGGTACGGTACAACTCGCCGCCGGAGACAATATCAAAACCGCTGCCGGCCTCCGCCAGGAGGCGAAGAATATGAATATTGCTGCATGCCTTGACCGAATAACAAATGGTCGTTTCCAGGTCAGCATAAGCATTCTGAATCTTTTGGAAATGATCCAGGATCGTCTGCCGGCTGTACACATAGACCGGTGTGCCGACGGCTTCGGCAATCACTTCGGCGGGCACATCCTCGGCAAACAGCCGGCCCTGCCTGTATTGAAAACTGTCCATATTTACCCTTTCCTAAGGACATACCCGGCCGAATCCATTGCGGCTGCGGGAGGGCACACTATAGGGCTACGGCCGGTTTTTTTCAAGATGCTGCCGCAGCCAGCCATACCAGGCATCCATTCCTTCGCCGGTGGCGGCGGAAATCTGAAAAACAGGGGCCTTCGGATTGACGGTGTGCAAATCCGCCAGCACACGCCGGAGATTGAAGCCGACATAGTTAAGCAGATCGATTTTGTTAATGAGCACGACAGAGGCGCCGGCGAAGGTGCCGGGGTATTTGGCCGGCTTGTCATCCCCTTCCGGCACAGACAAAATCACCACGCGTCCGCTTTCTCCCAAATCAAAGGCCGACGGACAGACCAGATTGCCTACATTTTCAATGAAAATGAGGTCCAGCGTCTGTGCCTCAATCTTCCTGAGGGCATCCTGCACCTGTTCAGCCGACAAATGACAGGCCCCTTTGGTCTCAATCTGAAAGGCCCTGGCGCCGACGGCCTGAATCCGGCGGGCGTCATTGTCCGTTTCGATATCTCCCTCGATAACGCCGATGGCCAGCTGCCCTTTGAGGTCTTGAATGGTGCGTTCGAGCAGGGCCGTTTTGCCGGCACCAGGAGAAGAAATCAGATTCAGACATAAAATCTTCTGCGACTGGAAAAACGCCCGGTTTTCGGCGGCCGCTTTTTCATTGCGGCTGAGAATCCGCTGGTTTAATGATACCTTCATTGCTGGTCCTCAAACTCGATTTCTTCGAGAATAAGCGGAGCATCCGGCTGAATCTCAAAATCCTCGCCGCGGCACTGCGGACAGAACGGCTCCATCAGTTTCAGGTCAAACGTTTTGCGGCATCGGCTGCATACCGCCCGCAGCGGAATCTGCCGAATCTGAATCACCATTCCTTCGCAGATGGTTCCGGCGGCGGCCGTCTCAAAGGCGAACTGCATCAGTTCCTCGTTGAGTGCGTTGAACTGCCCGCAGGAAATAACCGCCCGAATCGGCCGTGCATGCAGCCGCTGGGCATGCTCCTGAATCGACCGCAGTACACTTTCAGCCGCCACCGTTTCGTGCATCAGCAAATCCTCGGCAAATCCCGACCGTACGGCATCGGGACAATCCTGCGGCCGCCAATTCGGGTACACAATTCCACCAGCGGCGTGTCTCCTGCGGCGCACACCCGTCCAATCAGGGCTGCCTGACGGCCCAACGGATGGCTCCGGCTGACCTCGAGGGCTGTTTGGGCAGCCGCCTGTGAAACAATCGCAATCACCTTGCCTTCATTAGCAATGTGAAGGATGTCCAGCCCGAGCATATCCGCTGCGGAGCGCACCGCCGGCCGGACCGGCAGGGCCGCCTCTTCTATTTCGATGTTCACCCCCGCACCGACGGCGATTTCATTCAGCACCGCTGCTATCCCGCCGCGGGTCGGGTCCCGCATAAACTTAATCTGCCGGCCGCAGGCAGCCGTCAACTGCTCAATCAGTCCATTCAGGCAGGCACAATCACTTTCCAGATCTCCTTCAAAAGGAATATCGCCGCGTTTGGACAGAACCGTCATCCCATGATCGCCGATAGTCCCGTTGATTAAAATCCGGTCGCCTGCGGCAATCTGTTCGAAACCAAGCGACACATTTTCCAATGGCAGCCCAATGCCGGCGGTATTGATAAAGAGCCCATCCGCCGCTCCTTTTTCTACGACTTTAGTATCCCCCGTTACGATGCGGACACCCGCCTGACGGGCGGTCTGGGCGGCACTCTCAAGAATCTGCTCCAGCTGGGCCAGGGCAAAACCCTCTTCAAGAATCAGGGCCAAACTGAGCACCTGCGGTCTGGCTCCTGCAACAGCCAAATCATTGACGGTTCCGCAAACGGCAAGTTTGCCGATATCTCCGCCTGGGAAAAACAAAGGCCGCACGACAAAACTGTCGGTTGTAAAGCACACCGGCCCCGCCCCCGTCTCTACATAGGCGGCATCCAGCAGGGGCTGGGGCGGCTGGCTGAGTTTGGGCAAAATCACGCGCCGCAGCAACTCATCCATCAGACGCCCTCCGCCTCCGTGGGCCAGCAAAATGGTTGTCTGATCATCCATTCGCCCGATTCTACTGCAAAGGGGCTTTCGATTCAACCATCTGCCGGGCGGCTAAATATTTGCTACTCCAACTCGTCGGCCAGTTCAAACCGCCGGAGGATTTCATCAAGGGCATCATACGGATAGGCCCCAACATCCACCGTAAAGCGGCCATCGGAATTGTCCTGGGAGCGAACGGCTCCATCGGCATACAGCAGATTGGTGACTTTCCGCAGGTGGCTGGTGCGGGTAACCACGCCGAAGGAGGACAAGCAGGGATGAGCCAGAAACTGCACATCCATCACGAGGGAACGGATACGCTGACCGTTGCGATTGGTCCCCAGGCGGCTGAGTTTAATAGAAAATTTCTCCGGCGTGCCCGTCAATATGGCCACGGAGGCGTGGCGGTAATAATAGTCGCATTGGGCCTGCCAACGGCCAACCCTGGACAGTTGAAGATCCGCTTCGGAGGGCTGGTCTGCCCCCGGACAAAATAAAACCTTCGGCTGACTGGACAGATAGGTGTCCAGCAGCAGCCCCAATCCGACAGGCCGGCCATCCAGCAGCGATAACAGACTGGTAACACTGCCGGTGACGGTATAGAAGTTGGAGCCCATCATCGGCAGACCTTCGGGGCCGAAGGGAATGGTATCGTTATAGTCCTGGGCATAGGCATGAATGGCTGTACCAATTTGTCGAAGATTGGACAAGCAGACTACCTTCCGGGCCTGATGGCGGGCCTGCCGAAGTGAGGGAAGAAGCAAAGACAGCAGCAGAATCACAATCCCAATCACCGTCAGCAGCTCCACCAGCGTAAAGCCGTACCGCCGGTCATGGATAAAAGTCCGCTTCATCCGGACTCCTTTACAGCATCTCCAGCCACATATCCGTCAAAAAGATCAAATCCTCTAAATCCACAAAGCCGTCCCCCGTCAAATCAGACTCCAAGGCAGTCTCTTGAAACCATTCAGAAGACAACACGGCAAAATCCGCCAGATTCACAATACCATCTCCGGTCAAATCCGGCGAAGAAACATATTCAAACACCCGGACATTGTCCAAATCCCAATATCCCCCTGCCTCCCCTACGGCGCGCAAGGCAATGCCGATGTCCTTGCCGGCCCAGGGGTCTGTCGGCTGAACCGTCGGCAGATAAAGCCGAAAGGTCCGCAGGTAATTGGGAATAATCTCCGAACCAGGCACAAGGGTTGTAATAAAGTCGTTGGCATCGGCGCCTGTATAAAAGCTGATGCTCAGATAATCAACCGGCTCCTCTGCACGCGGCGGATACCACGTCGACGGGCAGACATCCACCAGAAGCAAATAACTGCGTCCCACCTGAAAAGGCGAGGGAATCTGCTGAAGAAATCCATTGCCGCTCATTGTATTCAGAAAAGCCAGCTGGGCGCCATGGGCATTGACAATATGATCAAAACTGTTCGGCTCCGTATTCCGAAAGACACCGGTGTTGGAGCTGTAATAACTGTCCAAATCCACCTCTATCCAAGAAATAGCCACAGGGACCGCCAAAAATGGATTTTCAATCGGGTCAATCGGCGGCTCTTCAAAAGAAAAATTGGCAACCGGAAGAGATGCCGCCCTTGCAGACACGGCGGCCGCCGCCAAAGCCCCTAACAACACTGTCTGACGCAGTACTTTCATCACTTTTCAAACCCTCCAAAAAATTGTTGCAGAAACCGTTCTGGTTCTGAAGGCCTATTTTGCCTTCCCGTCTTTTTCTTTTTCGCTGTCCTGCGAAATCGAGTAGGCCATCAGGGCATTGCCTCTTCGGACAAACAGCCGTCCGCGGCTGATAATCGGATGGGCCCAATGCTGCTTGTCCCCTGCTGTAATCGGCAGTTCGCTGATGACAGCAAACTCTTTCGGAGCGGCATTGACCAGCCCTATGATGCCGGGCTTTTCCGCATACACATAAAAAAGCCCGTCCGCCCAGAGAATGGAACCTTTGTTGTTCCACCGCTGGGTGTACATCAATTCGCCGGTTTTCCAGTCGATACAGGCCCACAGTCCGTCTTCGTTATTGTTCCAGGTCGAGCCGTACACATAACCGTCGTGATAGACCACACCGCCATGATGGCAGTCAAACTCAGGATTTGTCCATTCCCGCTGAAGCCCCCAGCCGTCCTGGGTAAAGGTAAACTTGACCGCGCCCATATTATAACCACTGACAAACATCAGCCCGCCTTCAAAGAAGACTGGTGTATTCGGATGAATATCCCAGTTTCTTCCCTTCAGATAGTCTTTTATCGGATACTTCCAAAAGAGCTGGCCGGAGGCGGCTTCGACCGCAAAAAGATATTTTTCCGTCATTCCAGCCAGAATTGTCCTGCCGGCCCATTGAAAGACGGCCGGCGTACAATAGGTAACGGTATCATTTAAGGGTTCTGAAGTCCAGACTACCTGTCCATTCTTTGCCTCCAGGGCCGCCATCGTGATTTTGGGACCGCCGACCGTCACAAAGACTTTTCCATTTTCAATCACGGGCGACATGGCTACCCCCCACTGCGGAATCTTGCCCTCATAGTCTGCAAATAAATTCGCCGCCCATCTTTCCTTGCCGTTTTGGCAGGAAAAACAAGTCAGTCGGCCTTGCCCGCTGAGGACATATACCCCATCTTCCCAGATGACCGCCATCCCCCGCACGCCTGGATAAGAACCGGTCCATTCCGGGCCGTAATCAGCCGTCCAAAGCCGATTGCCATCCCAGTCCAGACAGGTCAGAACACCGCGCTTTTCCTTCATTCCTGTAACATAAATCTTTTGCTGGGCAGCCGCCGCGGAGGAATAGCCGTCGCCAAGGTCATTGGCTGTCCATAACAGCTGGGGCCCTTCCGCAGGCCACTGTTTCAGCAATCCCGTTTCCGGGCTTCGATTGTTTCGGTCCGGCCCCTGCCAAAAAGGCCAGTCCGTTGTCACCGGCGAGGCCGCTGCGCAAACGGCACCTGCACCCATCAAAAAAAGGAATAACTCATTTTTCACAACGGCGGCTGATTTCTCACGATACCCCATCAATAATCTCCTAAAGTCTTATTTGTTCTTCAGCGACCATGCGCCCGTAGGACAAACCTGTACACAGGAGCGGGCGGCGGGGCCTGCGGCTTCTTCAACCGGCCCATTCAAAGCCGCCGATATCTGCATCGTAAAACCTCTTCCCTGGAAGGTCAACCCTTCCTGAATACCATTTTTCATTAACGCCTGGACACAAAGCCCGCATTGAATACATTTGCCGGATTCAAAAACGGCCTCCGGATGATGATAAGCACGGGCATATTTTCGCCGCTGGCCCTTATACGTTCCGGCGGCGGCTTTCAGTTCAGTAGAAAGTCGACGCAATTTGCAGGACTTCTTCTTTCCGCAGTCACAGTGCAGGCATCGTCCGGCCTCTGCCATTGCCTCTTCTTCCGTAAAACCGTCGTCGGAACTGGCAGGTTCTACCGGACGCCTTCCAGCAGCGCCGGCTATATATTGCTGCCATTCTTCCTCCGTTAAGGTTCCTAACCGACTATGAAACTCTTCCTGTTTTCCCAAAGCATCGGCTTGGGTGAGAAACCGGTGAATTGCCCAAGCGGCTTCCTTGCCGTCCGCCACGGCTTTCACACACATTTGCCGGCTGCCAATGGCTCCTCCGCCCGCAAAGACCCCTTTCATCGAAGTTTGAAAAGTGGAACGGTCAACCACGATTTTTCCGCCCTGAATCTGAATCGGCAGCGAAAGAGGTCCGTCTCCGGACGGCTCACCCATGGCCAAAAAAACTGCATCAACCCGGCGGCAGAGTTCTTCCAGCGAAAGGTCGCGGCCCAGCATCGTATTGGGACAAAACGAAATCCCCAGGTCGAAAATCAAACCCATTTCCTGTTCGAGAATCTCCAAAGGAAGTTTCGGCCGGAGCCCGTCTGCTCGAAGCATCCCGCCGGCAGCACCTGTTTTCTCAAGTATCACACATTGATGTCCCTGCTGAGCCAGCGTATAAGCCGCCGAAAGCCCGCAGGGACCTGCGCCTACAATGGCCGCCTTCTTGCCGGAGGCCGGTTTGCAAAGAGGCCGGTAAGGCGTCTGAGACCGCAAATCCTTGTCCGCAGCAAACCGCTTGAGCAGACAAATGGAGACCGGGCCGTCCTGACGGGCGCGCCGGCAGACTTTCTCACACGGAGCCGGACAGATTCGCCCCAAGACAGCCGGCAAAGCAATATCCCGTTTAATAATTTTAATTGCTTGAGCCCACTGCCCCGCCGCCAAAAAGCGAATCATTCGCGGAATATCCATCCTTGCCGGACAAGCCGACCGGCAGGGACCTTCACAATCTCCAATATGATCGCTCAGCAACAGTTCCAAAGCCGCCCGGCGAGCCGCCTGCACGGCAGGGGTATCCGTATGCACCTTCATCCCTTCCTCAACCATCAAAGCACAGGAAGGCATCAGGCCGCTGTATCCTTCCACCTCTACCACACAGAGCATGCAGCTGGTTGACGGCTCAAAGCCCTCCCGATAACAAAGCGTCGGTATCTCAATCCCTGCCGTTCGAGCCGCCTGCAAAACCGTTGTCTCCGGCAGAACATGGATTGTTTGCCGGTCTATGGTAAGCGTAATCATCCTTTGGACTCCACCCGCACCGCATCGGCCGGACAGACACTTTTGCAGGTGCCGCAGCGAATGCACTTATTGCGGTCAATCTGATGCTGCTGATAGGGCTGCATCTCGATGGCTCCCGCCGGACAGTGCTGGGCGCAGCGTGTGCAGCCGATGCAGCGGTCCGTAATGACATAATCAATCAGCGCCCGACATCGTCCGGCCGGGCAGCGGCCCTCCAGATGGGCTTCGTATTCATCCCGAAAATAGCGAAGCGTGGAAAGCACCGGATTGGGTGCGGTCGAGCCCAGGCCGCAGAGACTGCCGGCTTGAATCAGGTGACCGAGGTGCTCCAGTTTATTGAGGTCCTGGGGGCGGCCGCGCCCCTGACAAATCCCCTGAAGAATTTCGAGCATTCGTTTGGTTCCCACGCGGCAAAAGGTACAGCGTCCGCAAGACTGCCGCTGGGTAAACTCAAGAAAATAGCAGGCAATCTCCACCATACAATCTCCCTCATCGAGCACAACCAGCCCGCCGGAGCCCATCATCGCGCCCGCCTGGGTGAGCGAATCATAATCAATGGGAAGATTTGCCAGCCGGGCCGGAATGCACCCGCCGGAGGGACCGCCAATCTGCACGGCTTTAAAGGACTTATCGCCGGCAATCCCTCCTCCGACCTCCTCGACAATCTGCCGAATGGTCATTCCCATCGGGACTTCAATCAGGCCGCCTCGGCGCACTTTGCCGGCGAGGGCAAAGACTTTGGTCCCTCGGCTTGCGGGCGTGCCTACAGCGGCCATAGCCGCTCCGCCGTTTCGGATAATCCAAGGAACCAGCGCCAGCGTTTCAACGTTATTGATGAGGGTCGGTTTGCCCCACAGACCTTTTTGGGCGGGATACGGCGGCCGCAGATGCGGCATGGGTCGTCTGCCTTCGATACTGGCAATCAGTGCGGTTTCCTCTCCGCATACAAATGCCCCCGCCCCGGTACAAATCTCCAGCGAAAGTGAAAAATCCGTTCCGCCAATCCGCTCTCCCAAAAAACCTTTCTGACGGCAGATCTCCAAAGCCCGACTCATTCGGGCCACCGCCAGCGGGTATTCATCACGAATATAAAGATACCCATGGGAGGCCCCGACCGTCCAGGCGGCAATCGTCAGCCCCTCCAGAATCCGAAACGGATATGACTCCATCAGCATCCGGTCCATAAATGCCCCCGGGTCGCCTTCGTCCCCGTTGCAGATGATATATTTGGGCTGCGTCGGGTTTTCCTGAAGGGCTTTCCACTTCAGAAAGGTAGGATAGCCGCCGCCGCCCCGTCCGCGCAGTCCGCTGATTTCAATTTCCCTGAGGACTTGCTGCGGACTCATAGCAAACAGGCATTTGCGAAGGGCTTCAAAACCCCCCTGGCTTTCATAATCCTTCCAATCAAGGGGCAAAGAGCGGCCTGCCCCGGAGGTCGCCATCGGCACCTGGCGGCTCATATAGGCCGTCAGCTCTTCATCGCGAACCGTCGTCTCAAAACGAATCGGCATCTCTCCCAGCCGGTCCTCCAGCAGAGTATCCAGCAGGCGGCGAACCGCCGAACGAATCCGCGCCGTCACGGTTTGAGGACGAAAATGCCGATGCAGAATCGCCTCCGCATCCGACGGCTGCACACGACCATACCGAAAGCATCGCCCTTGCGAATCCGTCAGCTCCACCAGCGGAGCCAGATAAGAAACACCCTGGCAGGAAACATTCCGCAGACACACTTCAAGACGGTCGCACTGAATCACCTGCTCGAATGCCTCATAAACCCGATGGCTCCCGACAGCCCGACAACTCGTGTCCAGGCAAATGCGGATTTCCCCCTGGCCGCCGGCTGCGATATCGGCATCGTCTTTGACACTGCCGCCCTGAGCGTTGCCGAGAAAATCCACCAGCACAGACGGGACCTTTTCCGGCGATAAATACCCGTAAATCAAGTCATCAATCTGAACCGCCGGCGCCAGCATACAGCAGCCCAAACAAGCCACCTCCTCTACGGTAAAGAGCCGATGCGCATCGGTATCCTCTCCCTGGCCAATCTTCAAATGCCGCCGAAAGGCATCGAAAACCTCTCCAGCCCCTTTCACATGGCAAGCCGTTCCCATACAAACCCGGATGCGATGCCGCCCTGCCGGCTTAAATCGAAACTGATCATAAAAGGTGGCCACTCCCCAAATTTCCGCCAGGGAACGGCCTGTCAATTCACTGAGCCGTCGAAGCGCCTCGGCCGGCAGATATCCATAGTGTTTCTGAATGGCCTCGAGGATGGCCAGGGTCTTTTCAGCAGCCGTGCCGAAACGGGCCACTGTGCTTTCCACAAAATCCAGATGCTGATTGTCCGTCGTCTGCTTCACGGCTGTGCCTGAATACAATAAAGATGCTTCGCTCCTCGCAGATATATCCGACCGGGCCCAAAGGCGGGTGAAGCCGTAAAAGTATCCGCCAGTTCGTTTTCGCCCAGTTTTTCAAAGACTCGGCCGGCTTTTATCCGCATCATTTTCCCTTTGGTGCTCAGCAGCAAAAGCGTATCCCCCGCGAGGACCGGCGAGGCCTGAAACATTGCGTTTAAGTCTTCGCTGTACAGACGGCTGCCGTCCTGAACATCATAGCATTCAAGATTTCCATCCGTCTCGAGAGTCCAGACGAGCAGGCCATTGCTGATGGGGCTGCAGATATCCGGCATACTGCCTTCGGCCTTCCAAACCAACTGCGCCGGCTGGTTTGCCTCGGAGGACTGCGGCGGCCGAATCGCCGCAAGGTGAGTGTACGGTTCCACAGCAAAAACCAATCCTGCCGCTGCCACCTGCGTGGGAGCTACATCGCCGCTCAGACAATCCAGACGCCATAACTCCGCCTCGGCCTCCGCATCATAGGCAATCACCCACGGCGAACCGCTGGTCAAAATCTGCCTGCGTCCGTTCAACTCAACCACGGTCGGAGAGGTCCAGGAATTGGGCACGGGGCGTGCTTTCTCCCAAAGAGTCTTTCCTGTTGCCATATCCAGGACAATCAATTTGCTTTTTCCCGGCTCATAATCCTGGTCCATCTGCACAATCAACCGATTCTCATATACCGTCAGCGAAGAGGCGTAGCCGTAGGCACTGATCGGTACTCCCAGCGAACGAACCCACTGCAGACGGCCCTCAAAATCAAAACAGCCCACCTGCCCGTCTGCAAAAATAGCCGCCGCAAAAACACCGTTGGCGGCCGCCGTCGGAGCCGCATAGCCGGTATCTTCCATGATGGTCATCTCCTGACGCTGCGAAGCCGGCGCCAGCGGCACAGAACCGGTCCAAAGCAAAGTGCCGTCTTCCGTGCTGAAGCAATAGAGCTCCTGGCGGTTTGTGTCTGCTCCTGTTATGAAAATCCGATTTCCCCAGACAATCGGCGAGCTGTGTCCGGCCAGATTCACCGGCACTTTCCAGCGAATATTTTTCCCTGATGCGCCGTCCCATTCCATCGGAATATTATCAAAAGGACAAATGCCGCATCCCTGCGGACCGCGAAATACCGGCCAGTTCTGCTTCATTTGTTCCCACCAGGCAACCGCCGTTTGTGTATCGGAGAGCGGATTCGACCGGACCGGCTCCTCCCCAGCTGCCGGCTGAACCCGCAAAGACCAGAACAGAGCACCGCCGGCTGCCGCCGCCAGAACGACCGAGACCGCCAGCCGTGCCCGTCGGGCTGTCTGGATCTGAAGGGCTGTCTGTTCTCTTACCGGCTGCGGATGGGGCACTGTCTTGTGAAAAGACCGGACCCAGCCGACCGTTCCAATCAGAACAGCCCCAAAGAAAACAAACAACCCGCTGCCGCGACGGAGAAACTGAAGACGGGCCAGATGGTCCCGCCGATAGAGGGTATCCAACTGACGAATTTCTTCGGCCAGGGCTTCATCCGGACCTGCGGTTCGATACGCCGCCCGCAGGGATTCCAGCTTGCTGCTGCGCCGCTCATCGGTAACCTTCAGATGATAAACCTGAACCGCCAGCAGCAGCCCTGCAGCAGCGGTAAACACCGCCGAGACAATCAGCGAGCCAACCGCCGCCTGATAGCGCGGGTTCTGCCAAAGCAGATATTTATTTTCGGACAAATCCTTCATCCTTCGACCTGTTTTTTCTCCGCCGCCCGTGCCTTTTCCCGCATCTGCTGTCGCGGACAAAAGGCAAAACATCGCCCGCAGGCAAGACAGCCCGCACGGTTGGCCTGGTATTCTTTGCGGACTCGATGAATGCTCACTTGAATGAGTTTGACGCCGGCTGCAAATCCGACAAATATCCCTGCCAGAAGACCGCCAAGCGAAAACTTCTGCAAAACCGCCGCTTCCTGCGGCCAAAGACTTTCCGCCGGTTTGCCGGAGGCCTCCCAAGCCCGAATCTCGTCAGTTCGTTCGGTCATTTTACCGCTCTGCCAAAGGCGAACTTGTTCAGCCAGAGCAACAGCGGGATGACCGGCAGCCAGCACCGGATGCAATCGATATCCAATCCACCCGCCCAAGGCCATCAGCAGCGGAAGCAGCAGAATCAGCAGCCCCAGACGCCGCCGTTCAGCCGGCAGCAACTTTGCCGGCCAGGGGGCGGTCGGCGGCTCAATCGCACCCAATGGACAGGCCTCCTCACAAAGCCGGCACTGAATACACTCATCGGGGGTAATCTTCACAGACCAAAATGATAAGCGGCTCATCTGTCGAAGCAGCAGCCCATACGGACAGACAAACCGGCAGTACGGCCTTGCTATAAAAACCCCCACCCCCAGGCACAAAAGGCCCAAAATCCACAACGGCGTATTCAGACTCAGCCGAAAAAAGGAAACAAACGGATCATAGCGGCAAATCAGAAGCCCGCTGCCGGCCGCTGCCATCAGCACTGCCGCCGCCAAGTAAATCCAGGCAATCATTCGAAGAGCCGTCTCCAGCCAGAACGGGACTGAGAGCGGCCGAAACACCACCAAATCCTGAATTGCCCCCAGCGGACAGACTGCCCCGCAGAAAACCCGTCCGAAAAACAGACCAAACAGCAGCGGCAGAAGAAAAAAAACCGCCGCTGTCAGCGGAAGAACATAGGAAGGGTCAAACAGCGACAGCACCACATTGCCCAACGCTCCCACCGAGCAGATGCAGCCCCGCCGCCAAAAACCAAAATACAGCAAACTAAAAACAGACAAGGCCGCAATCCACCGCCGGCTGCGTTTCTTAAACACCAGCCAGGAAGCGGCCGCCAAAGCCGCTGCCAGCACTGCAGCATCCAGCGCCTCCCAGAGGGCTTCACGCGGCGGCGGCAGCTGGACGGTCGGCATTTGATAATCCGTCTCAAACTGCGGCGGCGGAAACCGCTGTGCCGCCTGAGCGGCTGCCGCCCAAATCCCCAGCCCAAGCCCCAAACCTGCCAGCGCCAGCCGCTTCATGAAGCCGCATCTTTCAATAAGTACGGCTGGTCAGCCGGAACCCGAACAAACGCACGGGAAGGACAAACCCGAGCGATGGAACATTCATTGCAGTTCAAACAGCGATCCTGCCGCACCTGCAGAAACAGTGAACCGTTGCCGAACGCCGCACAGCCAACCACACATTTGCCGCAGCCGATGCAGCGGCTTTCATCAATCGTAAACTCAAAATACGGCTCCTCAATAAACCGCCGGCGAATAGCCCCTGTCGGGCATAACTGGTGCTCTGCGCCGGTATCCAGGGCCTTCGGCTCCGGCCCAAAATATCCTGTACATAAATCGCAATAGCCGCACAGGGCGAAGGCATGCACACACTTGACTGCCGATTCAGTGAGGACACAATGGGTCGCACAGCGTCCGCAGGCGATACATTTGTAAGGGTCAATCTGCCAGAGCCAGCCCTGCCGACGGCTTCGTGCCGCCAGCAGCGCAGAGGCAGCTCCGCCGAGGGCGGCAGATACCGTCCACACGCCGTCTTTCAGAAATTGACGCCGGCTGAAAAATTCAGAGGGCTGATGTTCCATTCTTATTCCCCGCAGATATTTTTTTGGCGGGTGAGCGAGTCAGGGGGCAGCGCCGATAAAAGCCGCACTGCCGGCAGGAATCGACCGCGGCAGCGGAGCATCGCTGCGGCGGACCAATCCGTCTTTGCTTAACAAGCCAAAAGATCGACAGCGCTCCCATGGCCGCCAGTACACCCGTTCGAGCTGTATTCCGCAAGAATACCCGCCTCGAAAAAACCGGACTATGCAAACAAGATAAATCTCGAAACCAACTCATTGAATTTTCTCAAACACCAGGATTGTATTGCGGACTTGTTCGAGTACATAGATTCGCCCCTGCGGATCCGCCGCTACATCCAGACCTCGGACTTGACAGTCTTGGGGACCTTCACAAACACGAATCGGGGCCTGCCAGCCCAGCTGACGGGGACCGGCAACTACCCCCAGCAGGTTCCCCTCATCATCATAAAGTTTTACACGAACCAAACCTTTCTCGGCTGTCACAAAAGTCCCATCCGGCAGCATTGCCAGCGCAACCGGATTGCAGCAGCCGCAGAAACCTTCTATTCCCATCGAAGGACTGCCCCAGTGCCATTCGAGATGACCGTCAACGGTATAGGCCTCCACCCGCTGACGTCCCGGATTGACCACCCGAAGAAGCCCGTCTGGAGCGATGAGTATATCAAAATAGGGACTGGGCACTACAAACCCCTCAATCCCTCGTTCAGCATCCTTTTGGCCAATCAGGCCAAGAGGATTGCCCTGTTTATCAAAACGCCGCACAACCTTATGGAGAGCATCCGCCGCAAAGACATCCTCCCGCCCGACGGCAATCGAAGTCAGCAAGGCCCCCGCTATATTTGCCCAGACCGCCAACTGCTCGCCTTGCGGTGAATAGAGTTCGATTCGCTCCGTCAGGGCCGTATAAAGAAGCCCCTCAGCCGTCTTCAGAGCGGTCGGCATTGCCGGCAAAATAATCTCTTTTTCCTTCCGGCCCGAGGACGAAAAAACAAGGATTTTTTCGTCGCCGGCAGCATAAAGAATCCCTTGAGCATCCACATCCACTGCGGAAGCCCTTTGCAGACCGGTTTCGATAGGAGAGCCGACTTGCCGGCAGACAATCAGCCCAGGGTCAATGACAGCCAATTGTTCAATAGGATACTCATAGGCCGCTGGAACTTTCTTTTTCACAAAGAAAGCACGGTCCAATATCAGATAGGCGATAAAACCTGCCCCAAAAGCCCCCAAAGCCAGCAGCAAGGCAAGCAGCCCACTGTTTGTTTTAGCGAACCTCATTTTCTTAAGCAGCTGCCGCATCTGTTTTACCATGCCTGATTAGTAAAGTAAGGACAGAATTATAACCGTCCGGCATCCGATATACAACAGGCCCTATTGCCGTAAATCCAGACATTTCATCGTAGTAAAATCCCGAACAATCAGCCGACCCTCTACCAGAGCCGGCGGGCCCCAGCTCTCGATACCTTCCAGAACTTTTGCCCTGGCCAGCAAAACAAACTTATCCGGCCTGGCTTCAATTAACGACAAAACCCCATCATCATTCAGGACAATCAGCATTCCGTCTGCTACAATATAAGGCCCCAGCCCGAATTTGTTCTGAGTGCCGCTGCTCCAGCGCACATTTCCATCCAAATCCAGGCATACCATCTCTTCATTGGGACGAACTCCATACAGAAATCCCTGATAAAAAACCGGTGTTTGCTGATCAGAGCCGAACACATCCGGCGGCAGGGTAAAGAGCACCTCCGGCACCACCTTGCTATCCTGTTGGGTAAGCCGCATCATCATACTGCCTTTGTTGTAGCCGGCCGAAAAAAACAGCCGATCCTCTCCTACCCATACCGGCGTAGGGACGTGAATCCGCAGTGTCCAGGCATCCGATGTCCACAGCACGGCCCCATCCTCCGCTGAAATCCCTGCCACACCCCCTACCGCACAATATACATACATCCTCTGACCTCCAAAGGAAATCGGCAAAATCGAGGAATGCGTCATTTGCCAGCGCTGCGGATTAGGGCTCTTCCAGAGTACTTGTCCGCTTTGGCAATCCACCGCTATCATCAGGGCCTCGCCGGCCGGGGCAATAATCGCCTTGCCCTCTTCAATTCGCGGACACTGGCCGGCATACCAAAGCGGTTCTTTTGTGCCGTATTCTTTCACCAGGTCAATCGCCCATCGAAATCGCCCCGTGTCTGCATCAACACACGTTACATCGCAGCGCGGGCCTATTGTGACAACATAGTGTTCATCCACCGCCGGGATTGTGCGGCTCATGCCGTGATTGCGTTTGACTACTACCGGATAACTATAGCGCCAGATTTCTCTGCCGTCATCCAGGGAAAAACACCGAATCACATCGGCCTGACGAGCCGCATCATAATCAATTACATAGACACACCCCCTGCAAACAGCCGGCCCTGCATACCCTTCGCCAAGAGACACACGCCACAGTTCGCGAGGGCCTGTCGGCGGAAAAGAGCGAAGCAGCGGAACCGACTCCGTGCTTACGGCATCATATCGGCTGCCGCGAAAAGCAGGCCAGCACGCGGTCAATTTGGAAGGTACCCCATCAAAAGTTTCAAGAATTCCTTCTTTGGTCTTTTCAGAAACAGCGGCGGCCTCAAAGGCCGTCGGCCGGCCGTCCGAGCCGGGCAAACGCGGCTCTGCAGAAAATGAATAGAAAGAATAAATCCACCCTGCCAGAAGCCCTGCTCCGGCAGCGGTAAGCAGCAGCGGAATCATCCACAGCAGGTAATATTTGCCTGACACGATTGCTTCCCTTTTCGGGCTTGACTAACCACGGGCAGGACTGGGACGCAAAACCGCTCTGGAAAACAGCGGTTTCCCCCTGCGGCTTGAGGCATCTTGTTCAGCACAAACGGAGTCGAAACCCTTGAAACAAACAGAACAGAACAGACGGCTATTTAGCCGGAATCCTGATTTTGGTCCCAATGACCAACGGTTTATCCGGAGAAATATGCGGATTCAGTTCAATGATTTCTTTATATCGGGCACCGCTGCCGAGCTGGCTGGCGGCAATCTTCCAGAAACTGTCTCCCTCTTTAATCACATACTCTCTTGTCGCGACGCTGCCTTGAGAGGAAACCGAAGAGGGAACCGCGGGAGAAGCAGCAGCTGCCGCACCTGGCCGGGGGCTTTCTGTACTTTCGGAGGGAGTCTGCGCTGCCGAAGCCGAAGAGGGGGCTATTGTCTGCTCCAAAACGGTCTTTGCCTGTGCCAGTTCACTGCGGACTTTGGCCAAATCGGTATTGGCCTTGGTAAGGTCGTTGCGGGTACGCATCAGTTCGGCCCGCAGTCTGGCGATTTCATCTGCCGAGGCCCGCAGTTTTTCCTGAGACTGATTCTCGAGGGTCTGAAGCTGTACTCTGAGCTCTTCTGCTTGCGAGCGGGCATCATTAATCTTTGGTTTGGCAGCCAACCAGCCGATTCCAAACCCGACAGCCGCCCCAATCACTAACAAGATAATTATTATCGCTAATTGTCGCATCTTCTCCAATCCTTAAATAAAAGTGTAGATAATCTACCTTTTTCAATTCTGCAATGCAAGAAAGATTCTCGACTGAAGCGACGCAGAATTGCGGTTGCCGTTTGGGGCTGAATGCAGTATAACAGGCAGGAAAAGCAGTGTCGGGGATACCCTGGGTGAGCAAACTAAGAAGTTCAGGACATAAATGATGGCAACGACAGCTTTAAATCGATGGCTTTTGAAACTGTTCGGCTCGCGCAACGAACGGCTGGTGCGGGCCTATATGCAGGTCGCCCTTGCGGCCGGTCAATATGAAACCTCTATCCAGTCTCTCAGCGACGAAGAACTGAAAAACAAAACCGCCGAATTCAAAGAGCGGCTCAAAAATGGGACCCGTCCCGAGGAAATTCTGCCGGAAGCATTTGCGGTTGTGCGGGAAGCCGCCCGCCGAACCGTCAATATGCGGCATTTTGATGTTCAGTTGGTCGGCGGCAATGTGCTGTATGAAGGCAAAATCGCTGAAATGGCTACCGGCGAGGGCAAAACCCTTGTTGCCACCCTGGCGGCTTATCTGGTCCACCTGACCGGCAAACACGTGCATATCGTTACTGTCAACGACTACCTGGCCAAACGCGACGCCGAATGGATGGGACCGATTTATCGGGCACTCGGTCTGACTGTCGGCGCCATTCAGGCCGACATGGATACCGTCGGAGCGGAACGGCGCGCTCAGTATGAATGCGATATTACCTACGGAACCAACAACGAATTCGGTTTCGATTACCTTCGCGACAATATGAAACTGGACCTGGAGCAGATGGTGCAGGGACCGCTGGAATACGGCATCATTGATGAAGTCGATTCGATTTTAATTGACGAGGCCCGTACTCCGCTGATTATTTCCGGCCCGGCGTTCGACGACGTGTCTCGATACAAAAAAGCCGATGCGGTTGCACGCCAGCTGGTCAGCCGGCAAAAACAGACTTACTCTTCCATGCTCAGCCAAGCGCAAAACACCGATTATCTGCGTCAGCGGGCGGCGGCCTGCGGCAAGTCCGAAAAAGAGGTGTTCGAAATGGCGGAAAAGTTCCGCTATGACCCCTTTGACCTCGATGAAGACGAAGCCGAAGTCCTTGGTGTTCCCCAGCTTTTTGTCGTCAAAAAAGATTCCAAAAGCGTTCACCTGACTCACGAAGGTATCGGGGTTGCTCAGGACCTGGCCGGAGTCGGTTCCTTTTTTACCGGCTCCAACATGGACTGGCCCCATATGCTCGAACAGGCACTGCGGGCCCATGTGGTCTTTGAACGGGAGAAAGACTACGTCGTTCTTGACGGCAAGGTCATTATCGTCGATGAATTCACCGGACGGCTTATGCACGGCCGGCAGTGGTCAGACGGTCTTCACCAGGCCGTCGAAGCCAAGGAAAATGTACCTATCAAGGAAGAAACCCAGACGCTGGCCACCATCACCCTTCAGAACTTCTTCAAACTATATGAAAAAATCGCCGGCATGACCGGCACCGCCGCGACCGAGGCCGAAGAGTTTCTGAAGATTTACAAACTGGAGGTTGTGGTCATCCCCACGAACCGGCCCTGCATCCGCGACGACCGTGATGACCTGATTTACAAGACAGAACGTGAAAAATTCAACGCCATTGTCGAAGAAATCTACCGCACGAGTACCGCCGGTCGACCCGTCCTGGTCGGCACCGTCAGCATTGAAAAAAGCGAAGCTCTGTCCGCCGCCCTCTCCAAACGGCACGGCCTTGAACACGAGGTGCTCAACGCCAAGCAGCATGCCCGCGAAGCCGCTATCGTCGAAAAAGCCGGCCATCAGCATACCGCCCCGGACGGCTCCCGACGCGGCAACATCACCATTGCCACGAATATGGCCGGCCGCGGCACCGACATCAAACTTGCCCCCGAGGTCCTCTGGGAAGTTCTCAGTTCCGAACCCAGTCCGGACGATCACGATGTCCGTATCTATACCCTCCGCCAGAACGGCACAGGTAAAATCCTTACGCTCAAATCCACAGACCCCTTAGCGGAAGTCTTCCAACTTCACCGCAAGGACCGCTGGGTGGGAGGGCTTCATATCATCGGCACCGAACGCCACGAGGCCCGACGCATTGACAACCAGCTGCGAGGACGTGCCGGCCGCCAGGGCGACCCGGGCTCCAGCGTCTTCTTCCTGAGCTTTGATGATGAACTGCTGCGGATTTTCTCGCCCGACTGGGTCATCAAAGCCCTCTCTATGCCTATGATGGGCTGGGAGGAGGGGATGCCTATTCAGCATCGGCGAATCAGCAAAGGTATTGAGCGGGCCCAGAAAAAAGTCGAGGAACGCAACTTCGAAATCCGAAAAAATCTGCTCGAATATGACGAAGTGATGGACTATCAGCGGAAGATTTTCTATGCCCGCCGGCGAGACCTGCTCAAGGGCGAGGATATCAAAGGCCTTGTCCTGTCGATGATTGAAACAGTCATTGAAAAGGCCGTCCGCACTATCCTGGACCCCCTCTATCCGTACCGCTGCATCACCGAATGGGCCAAAACCGAATTCGCCGTAGAACTGGATGCACGCAGACTCCAAGGGCTGGAAGCGGCTGAAATTGAAGAGCGAGTAAAAAAAACCGCCTGCAAGAACCTCTCCAGCGAAATCTCCATCGCCCTTGGAGAATACCTTGAAGATTATACCGACACGAGCACATGGAAACTGGAGGCGCTTACCCGCTGGGCTATGAGTGCCTTTAAGGTGAGTCTGTCGGTTTCCAAACTGCGTCAGATGTCCGCCGAAGAAATCGAACAGACTCTCATTGAATCGGCCAGTCAGCTGGTCCAAAAGAAAGACGCTTCCCGGCTGGCTGATTTCCTCCGCGAAGATTTTGCCCGCCAGAGTCTGCGAACCTGGGCTCGAAACAAATTTGACATCGACCTTCCGCTCGATCTGCTGGAAGGCAAAAGCGAGGGCCAAATTCGCTCCCTTCTGCTCGAAAAGGTCCGCGAAAAATATACCCGCCGGGAAATTGAATACCCGGTGGAGTTTGCAATGAGCATGGCCTTCGGCCCGCAAGGTCCCAATGTTTACGGGATGGAGGCGCTGGCCGACTGGGCCAACCGCCGGTTTCAGGCGGGGCTGACCATTGAAGAGATTCAGAATACCAAGCCGGAAGCTCTCTATCAGAAACTGCTGTCTTTCAGTGAGCAGTATCATCAGGGAAAACTTGAGCAGGATATTGCTCAAATGATTCAAGAGGCCGATTCACCCGAACAATTGGCTCAAAAGGCCGCCGAAAGGTTCGGCACCTCCTTCCAGCCGGAGGAACTGGCCGACAGGGAACAAGCCCAGAGCAAACTGCTGGCGGCCGCACGGCAATTTCTGCGTCAGGAATTGACCGAACTGGAAAAATATGTCCTTCTGCAGATTCACGATACGGCCTGGAAGGACCATCTGTATGCGATGGATCGGCTCAAAGAGAGCATTATGCTGCGTGCTTACGCCGAGCGAGACCCCAAAATAGAATACAAACAAGAGGGCTACCAGATGTTCCAGCAAATGCTCGAATCCATCGATGACAAGGTCACCGATGTGATTTTCCGTGTACGGCTGGTGGACCCCCGCGCCCGTCAGCGGAGCGTCTGGAACATCAGCCAGGCCCAGCACGACGAAGTCGGCCAGTTCGAGATGGCCCAGCGTCAGCAGGCCGCCGCACAGGCCCCTCAAGGGGAGGTCAAAGTCAAAACCATTCGCCTCCAGCAGCCCAAAGTCGGACGCAATGACCCCTGTCCATGCGGCAGCGGAAAAAAGTACAAGAAATGCCACGGCCAAAATGCCTGAGCCGAAGCCGGCTTAGCGGAGCTGCTCGAAGCAAAGATTGGCAATGTTAATATAATCAGCAGCCGACAGATTCTCCGGCCGCTGCTGGGCATCTACAAACGCCTCCGCAAACACCTTCGGCCAGTGCTGTACGGAAGAAAGCCGGCCTTCGACAAAATGCACACAGGCCTTGAGCATCTTCCGCCGATGGCTCATAAATAAATGAACGATTTGCTGAAAGAGCTCCATATCGTAAATTTGAGCGACCTTGTTCGGATTGCGGACAAACTGCACCATCGCTGAGTCCACCTGCGGTCGCGGCCAGAAGACGGTTGGTGGCAGGGACTTGAGAAAATGAACCTCGCCGGCAGCCGCCATCACGATACTTAACGGGCCGTATGCTTTTTGTCCCGGCTGGGCCGCCATTCGCTCGGCCACTTCTTTCTGTACCGTTACGAGCATGAACTCAGCGGTCAGAGGCCCGGTAATCAGATTGGCCATCACACTGGAGGCGACGTTATAAGGCAGATTGGAAACCAAAAGAAGACGCCCGCCGTACTCTTCCAATGCCTTTCGGAGGGCACCGATGACTGCCTGATTGAGGGCATTTTTGCTTTCGAGCACATCCCCGTTAAGCACGGTTAGATTGGCAGCATTGGCCAGCCGCTTCTGAACAATCCCACACAAAATCGGATCGTATTCCACACCCACCACATAACCGCTGCGGGCGGCCAGTTCCTCCGTCAAAGAACCCGTGCCGCAGCCGACTTCCAGCACCACATCGCTGCTGCGAATGCCGGCGGCCTCGACCAGCTGACGCATCAGATTCAGGTCAATTAGAAAATTCTGCCCCAGCCGATGTTTCGGATAGGTACCGGCACCAGCCAGCAGCTGCTCAATTTCCTGTTTGGTCTGCATCGGAGACCCTCTCGTCCTGGCGGTGCTTACGATGAATGGAAGCCATCTCAATCGCCATTCGAATCGCCTGTTTCATACTGTGCTCTCTGGCGATTCCCTTGCCGGCAATGTCAAAAGCCGTCCCGTGCGAAGGGGAAGTCCGTATAATCGGAATCCCGATCGTCACATTGACCGCCTCATCAAAAGCAAGCATCTTGACCGGTATCAGCCCCTGGTCATGATACATCGCCACCACGCCGTCATATTCGCCGCGGGCAGCCCGTACAAACAGCGTATCCGCCGGAAATGGGCCTTCGCAGCGAATGCCGACTTCCTGAGCCAGCAGCATCGCCGGACGAATAATCCGCTGCTCCTCATCGCCGAACTGGCCGTCTTCGCCGGCGTGCGGATTCAGACCGGCCACCGCAATCCGCGGATTTCTGATTCCAAAATAATCCTGCAAAGCCGTATTCAGAAGGTCTATCGGCTCAAACACACAGCCGATGGTGAACTTATGGCGAATTTCAAACAAGGGTTCGTGAATCGTCGCCAGCGCCAGTTTCAGCGGACCGGCAGCAAACATCATCGCCTTGCGGGGACTTTTGCAGCAATCCGCCAGCATCTCCGTATGGCCCGGCCAGGGTGCATTGGCCATCTTCCAGCTGGTCTTGCTGATGGGAGCCGTCACAATCGCATCCACAATGCCGTCGCGAGCGGCTTGAATGGCATCCAAACAAAACCGGATTGAACATTCCCCGCTGATGCGCATGGGCCGATGAAGATAGGACGGCACCAAATATTCATCATAATCAGCCACAACAACCTGACGCGGATAATCCCGACTGATTTTCTCATGCGGATGACGAATCCAATACGGGGGCACCTCCGCCAGGTCCGCTGCATATTCAAGCTGTTCATCCAGACCGAAAATAATAAACTTGGCCTGACGCCGAAGCAGCGGGTCTGCCAAGGCCTTGACAATAATCTCCGGCCCGATACCCCCGGGATCACCCATCGTAATCCCAATGGCCAGCGAGTCTGAAAACGAGTTGTCCGCTCGATTATTTGTCATTGGGGAAATAGCCCGACTCCCGCAGCAATTCAGGGCTCAAAGAAAAGGATTGAGCCGCCGTTTTGCTTAGAAACTTGTATACAATCTTAATCAGAATATCTGTTTCAATATTGACTTCATCGCCAATCTTCGCTTCCTTCCATGCGGTCTGGGCCAGCGTCGATGGAATCAGAGCAACTGTAAATCCCCTCTCCTTCAGCGAAGCGATGGTCAAACTGATGCCATCCGCCGCAACCGAACCCTTTTCGACCATTTGTGCAAGCAGGGCTGGTGCCGTTTCAATGTGAAACTCGGCAAACTCCTCCTGCCGGCGAATAGCCGCTATCCTGCCGACACCATCGATATGGCCCTGAACAAAATGGCCGCCGAAGCGTCCATCCGCCCTCATCGCCCTTTCAAGATTGACTTTTCGTCCGCTTTGAAATCTGCCGAGGGTGCTGCGGCGGAGCGTTTCCTCGCTCACGTCAAAAACAGCAGACGCACCTTTCAGCACAGATACCGTCAAACAAACACCGTTTACCGAGATGCTGTCTCCTGTTTTTGTTCCTTCGGCAGCAGAACCCAGCTCAATCTCCATCTGCAAACCGCCTCGATGCGGGCTGATCCGACGAACAAGACCTATTTGTTCTACAATACCCGTAAACATATCATTTTTCTGCTGTTTGTCTTCCTACTGATTTTTGAATCAATATGAAAAACGCTTTGTTTTGCCGGTCCCGCATAAGCAGGGGTCTTGGCCGGGCAAAATCCCAAATTCCCGTCTGGGCGGGAATGGCTGCGGATTTCTTGAATTATCCAAAAACCAATAACTTGCTATCTATCCTATCTTTAGAAATCTGAAAAAGCAAACGGCTTTTCTCCGCGCCGGCGGCAGATGGAAGCCCGCAAAATAATGGTTTCTTTTTTGAGGTTCTGCGGTATGATGTTACCATTATGGAATGGGCGGGAATGTTGGAATCATAGAGACTCATAGGGAGTTTTCAGATGAAAAAAGAAAGACTGTATAAAAAATATCTTTTTCTTTCCCTTGTTTTAATGCTTTCCGTGCCGGCCGTTTTTGTTATCGCGGCGGCCTCGCAAAGAACCCGAACACCCGACCAGATGGGCGCAATGCCCCGACAGGAAACCCCGCGCAGGCAAACCACCGACCCGCAGACACTGGAACAGCAAGCCTCGGAGGCCGCCTCTCTGCTCGAACGGGCGCTCGATGATTTCTTTGTCCAAATCAACGAATACAAAGACCCTGAAGAAATTTATGTAAAATCCGCCGCAGCCCTCTTGGAGGACAGCCGACGGTATCTGATAAGGTTCGAAGACCCTGCCAAAACACGCTATATGCTCCTCCAGGCGTGGGTAGAGTATTGTAAGGGAGATTGGGAAGCCGCTCTCACCAACAGTGTTCGTGGGTGTCGATTGGATGCGACCAATCGGGATACATGGGTTTCCCAGCAGTTCTTTTCGCTTCTGCTGTCCAAACGTCCCATCCAGCCGCCTCCTGTTCGGCTCCCTGGATCGCGAACCGGCGCTCAAAGGATAAGGCCGGAAATGGCCGCCGAAGTTTCCACCGGCCAGTCGCCCTATGGAACAAGCGGAAAACTCGACTTTAATCCCGAAACACTGCGGCTGGACCTTATCGGAAAAACCATTAAGCCATTCTCCGCTTCTTTTCTGGATGGGAGCCCTCTTGATTTTACTTATCCGGAACAGAAATCTATTCTCTGCATTCTCGTATGGGAGGTCCCTTCGAACCTGCTGAAGCAGGAGTCTCCCCAAGAGACCGACCAGCCGCTGCTGTATGTTCCAGCCAAATCCCAGCCGGCCGCACAGGAAGGAACTGCCGATTCCTCCGAAAGCAGCTTGTCATCGTTAGCTCAGCAAATAGAAGCACTTGAGGCGCTCAGGGCGCAGGTGAAAAAAGCCGACAGAAAAGATATTCTTTTCTTCAGCGTTATTACCAACAAACCGGAGCAAAAGCCGGCTGTCGAGCACTATCTGAATCAAAACCCCCACCCCTTGCCGGTGCTGTACGCCTCCACCGCTGCGGCCGAGTTGGTACTCGAGGCAAAGACGCCTTTTGCAGCCGTTATCGACGAGAACGGCCGATTCCGATACGCCGGTTCCGCAGAAGGTTTTATGCTTCCGATGCTGCTGCGGCATTGGACAGGAATCCCCTTTGTGAAATTAACCGGCCAAAGCATTGCCGGCGATGGCGAACATCTCCCGACAGAAGGCCCTGCCGACCCTAACCGGCCGGCTCCCCTCGCGGCTGACCCCAATTCTGCAAAACCATCGGCTCAACCGCGCGCCGCCGTACCGGCCGGGAAGGAATCATCGGAAAACGCAGAGTATAACGATCTGTGCGGGGCTGAGCAGCTGGCGGCGGCACAAGACTTCTTTCTGAAGGCAGCCGGCAAACGATTTATTTCATATCGCAAAGGCGTCGATTTATGCCGGTATGTAATCAAAAATTGTCCCAATTCCAAAAACGCCGAGGCAGCTCGTGAACTTCTGCGAACCAAAATCCCCGAAGACCAGCGAGAATCCCTCGGCTTGACAAAGGAGGAACTAGGCCTGTAAATATCCTTGGATTCCGTGTGATGACAGGCCGATGGCAACGCAGGATACAACTTAATGCGGTTAATTGATTTAATCTTGGAAACTCTTAAGTCTCTCTTATGACAACCCAATCCTCCAACTGCGATCTTCCTTCGCTTTTCATTTCCGCCGAGTGTCTGCCGGAGGCGTGGGAGAAGGCGGTGCTGGCGGTGTGGGACCACGGGCTGACGATTCCGACGCAGTATGACCGGCCGGGCGATCCGCCCAGCAAAGATGCCACGGTGATGATTACTGTCAGCAACCCGTTCCGCGAGCCGCGCATCCACAAAAACTTTCCCGGCGGGCCGGAAGAACTTGAATCATACCGGCAGGAAGTAGTCAGCGGCATTCACGACCACTGGATTGACCCGGCTGCCGGCAAATGGACTTATACCTATCATCAGCGGCTGTTCGCCTACTGCCCCACCGAAGACCTGCGCAATCCCCACAGTCCCAAACCCTTCCAGCCGGTCAATCAAATCGATTTTATCGTCGATGCCCTGGCCGCCTGCCATTATACGCGCCGGGCTCAGGCCGTTACCTGGATGCCGACCGCCGACCCGAAAACAGAAGACCCGCCCTGTCTGCAGCGCCTCTGGTGCCGTCTGATTCAAGATGGCCAGAGCGGATTTGTCCTCCAGATGAACACCCATTGGCGCAGCCGAGACCTCTACAAGGCCTGGTTTATGAATGCTTATGCTCTTACCGACCTCCAGCGGATTCTCGCCGACCGAATTGCCGAGAAAATCGGCTCGCCGGTCCGCGTCGGCCGCTACACCGACATCAGCGATTCGCTCCATATCTACGGTTCCTATCTGAAAGACGCCGGCATTGAAGTCGAAAAGATGCGAACGACGCCGTTTACCCAGCGGGCCTGGAGCTCCGACTGGCCGGCCTTTGCCTATATGACCGAAGAGGCCCGCAAAAAACTCTCTCAAGACCCTGACTGGTACGCTCACTCGAAAGGATAAACAAACTATGATTTCTTCTTCAAGAAAACACCCCCTCGTTTCTGCAGCGATTTTTCTTTCTCTCCCTTTGCTTTTCTGGATTGGATGTTCCAGCTGGCACTACACCGTATCAGAAAAATCGGACATTGCCTTTTACCAGCCGCCGCAAACCACCCATCTGCTCGACAATCCGGATCCAGGACGTCCGCGCAATATTATTCTCTGTATTGGTGATGGAATGGGCACCAACCAGATTGCCCTTGCCCGCCAGGCCGCTGTCGGCGCCGCAGGCCGGCTCTGGATGGAGCAAATGCCCTATACGGCTCTGGTTTCCACCCATAATGTCCGCGGGGAAGTGACCGACTCGGCAGCGGCCATCACGGCTATCCTCTGCGGCATCAAGACCCGCAACGACCGTCTCGGCCAGGATGAAAAAGGCGTAAACTGGATTTCACTGCCGCAGCGTCTTCGGTCGGACGGCTGCCGCCTCGGCGTTGTCGTCACCTCCGCCATCACACACGCTACTCCCGCCGGCATGGCTGCTCATGTCCCCAATCGCGACCTGGAAGCCCGCATCGCCGAACAAATGTTCGATGCCCGTATTGATGTACTGCTGGGCGGCGGACGCAAATACTGGCTGCCCGACTCTGAACCGGAAGGTTTCCGAGCCGACCGCCGCAATTTGCTGGCCGAAGCTCAGCGAGCGGGCTATACGCTGGTCCGAAATCAACAGCAGCTGCAAGCCGTCGAGCAGGGTCGTGTATTGGGGCTTTTTCAGGCAGAGGCCCTCACAACACTTCCGCCCGAACCTTCGCTGCAGGAAATGACACAGGCCGCCCTGCGGATTTTAACCAACAGCAAACCCGAGAAGCCCTTTTTCCTCCTGATTGAGGGCAGCCAGATTGACTGGGCCTGCCATGCCAATCAGGAAGAAGTCTGTATCCGTCAGACCCTTCTGTTTGACCTGGCTGTTCGGGAAGCCCTGAATTATGCCGCCGCAGACAAGCAGACCCTCGTTCTGGTTACCGCCGACCATGAAACCGGTGAATTGACCTTATCCGGCGGCTCCCTGAAGCCGAACCTAATGAAAGCCCATTGGTCTTCGAAAAATCACAGTGCCGCACAGGTGGCTTTGTTTGCCTTTGGTCCCGGTGCTGAACAATTCACAGGGGTTCTGGACAATACAGAAATCTCCCGACGCATCGCCCATCTGCTGGGCATTGAAGACTTTCCCAAGACCCTTCCGAAAAAACGCGCTGCTGCTCAGTCAACTTCAATCCAAATGGCTTCAATCTTATCAAACTAAGGAATATCTTTTATGATTCGCAAGGCCTTTGTCATGCAGGTTCACCCCGGTTATGAAGCTGAATATGAAAAACGGCACAATCCTATCTGGCCTGAGCTCGAACAAACCCTTCTGTCGCACGGCGTAAAAACCTACTCCATTTTTCTGGACGAGCAAAGCCGTCAGCTGTTCGGCTATGTCGAATTGGAAGATGAGGCCCGCTGGAATGCTGTTGCCCAAACGGATGTCTGCCGAAAGTGGTGGGCCTATATGAAAGACCTTATGCCCACCAACCCCGACAACAGCCCGGTTGAGCGTCCGCTTCGAGAGGTCTTCCATATCGAGCAGCCGCCCCGTTCCCGCAGGTGAGAAAACCTGCTCTTGTCCAGAGCACTGCCGGCCTCTATAATACTGCGAAAGCCAACAGGTATTTTGAAAGCAGCTCCCAACCAAAGGGATACAGCAAGATGCGAATTGTTTTTTTGGGTTCAGCCGAGTTTGGGATTCCGTCTCTGGAGGCCATCCTGTCCAGCCGCCATCACCTGGCAGGGATATTCACCCAACCAGCCCGGCCTGCCGGACGCCGGCGCACTCCGAAACCTACCGCTGTTTCTATTTGGGCCAAACAAAAAGGACTGCCTGCGGCAGAATGCGAGAATATCAATGCTCCCGACTGCATCGGCCAAATCGCCGCCTGCAAAGGCGATTTGCTGCTGGTAATCGCTTTCGGGCAAAAGATCGGCCGCGCCGTCATCGACCTTTTTCGCTTCGGAGCTGTCAATGTCCACGCCTCTCTGCTGCCCAAATACCGCGGAGCCGCTCCCATTCACTGGGCCCTGATGAATGGCGAAACTGAAACCGGCATCAGCATTATCACGCTGGCCGACCGAATGGATGCCGGCGACATTCTCGCCCAGGCACCGGCTCCCATCCTGCCCGACGATACTGCCCAGACGCTCCACGACCGTCTGGCGGCTTTGTCTGTTCCGGTCCTGATGAAGACCCTCGAGAAGATTGAGAAAGGAACCGCTGTCTATACGCCTCAAAACGAATCGGAAGCCACCTATGCTCCCAAACTTCAAAAGCATCACGGCTATATCGACTGGGAGCGTCCTGCCGCTGCCATCGTCAACCAAATTCGGGGACTGTGGCCCTGGCCCGGCGCCCAGGCCGTATATGTCTCCGGCAAAACCGGACGTTCCTGGCGGGTAACCCTCCAGAAAGCGCAGGCCCTCGATGTGCCGAATCCGACCCGCCAGCCCTCCGGAATGCTCAATGAAAATTTGGACGTCTGGTGCGGAGAAGGTGCACTGCGTATTGAGCAAATCAAACCAGCGGGCTCGGACCTGATGTCGTTTGGCGCTTTTGTCAACGGCCGGGCCTGTCAGCCAGGTGATTTGTTCCTGCCGCTGGAAAAAGTTCTCAAAGGAATGATGGAATGAAGATGTCCCCCGCTGCTTCCAATCGAGCTCTGGCCGCTGAAATCCTCCTCAGCTGGGAAGAGGGGCGCCGCACCGCCGCCGAGCTGCTCGAACAAACTCTGCCCCATGCAGAATCGCGCGGACAGGTAACCGATTTGGTTCTGGGCGTCATCCGCAATCGAACCCTGCTGGATACACTCCTGGCAGCCGCAGCAGAGATGAAGCCGGCTTTCGTTGAAAAAGACCTGATGATTCTGCTGCGGCTGGGGGCCTATGAACTGGTGTTCTGCCCGGATACCGCCGATTATGCCATCCTCAGTGAAACGGCCTCTCTGGCAGGCCGGCAGGCCCGACGGCGCGGGTTTGTCAATGCCGTTCTGCGCCGGCTTCAGCGGGCAATCGAAGACCGCCGCCGACCCGAAGAAGGAACCGACCCGCGCTGCTGGATACCCACCAAAATCCCTCTCGGCTGCCTGCTGAAAGAGCCGCTTCTGCCTGAGCCATCCACCCAGCCCGCAGACTATTACAGCACAGTTTTTTCAATGCCCAAATGGCTCGTCGAACGCTGGCTGCAGGACTACGATCTGGAGGCCCTTCGCCAAATTTGTCTGGCTTCCAATCGAATCCCTTCGATTATCCTCCAGCCCAATACGCTGAAAACCACCGCCCCTCGGCTGGCCGAACTGCTCAAATCCGAAGCCGTTCAGGCAGAACTGAATGCAGAACAAACCATGCTTCGCATTCATACCCGCCGCTATCTGCCGGACTTGTGGACCTTCCAAAAAGGATATTTTTTCGTGCAGGATCCTACCGCCGCCAAAACAGCCGCAATGCTGCCCGTCCAGCCGGGCTCTGTTGTTCTGGATTTATGCGCTGCCCCGGGCGGTAAAACCCTCCAGCTGGCAATGATGATGAAAAACCAGGGCCGCATTATCGCCGCCGACGCCGACAGTCAGCGGCTCCGAAAAGTCGAAGAAAACTGCCGTCGGCTGGAAATCACCTGCGTCCAGTGCGTCCAGCCGGAGCAAATTAAACAGACCCTCGGCGCCAAAAACAAAGTTCAGGCCGTTCTGCTTGATGTGCCCTGCTCCAATACCGGCGTGATGGCCCGTCGCGCGGAGGTGCGGTGGCGGCTGAAACCGGAAACAATACCCGAACTGGTACAGCGGCAGAAAGACCTGCTCGAGCAGGCCGCCGGCTGGGTCCGCAAATACGGCCTGCTTCTGTATTCCACCTGTTCCATTCTGCCGGAGGAAAATCAGCTTCTTGTGCAGGAATTCCTCCGCAATCGTAAAGAATTTAAACTTGAAAAAGAAGAACTGACCCTGCCCTTCTGCGGCAGCAAAGAAGTATTTGCCCACGACGGCGGATATGCCGCCCTTTTACGAAAACAATAAAATCCGAAAGCTATGCGATGTTATCTGGACATTGAAACGACGGGGCTGAGCCCTCGCCACGCCGAAGTTACTGTGGTGGGACTTGCCCTCGAAAAAGGCCCGGTGCTCGAAGTGATTCAGCTGGTCAGCCCGGGTATTACCGAAAAAGACCTCAGGGCAGCCCTGAAGGGCGTCCAGCGGATTTACACCTACAATGGAAGCCGATTTGACCTGCCGTTTTTGCGGAAGCGGATGGGCATCCACCTCGAGAAGTCCTTTCATCATCACGATTTGATGTACTCCTGCTGGGAGAAACAGCTCAAAGGCGGCCTCAAACGAGTGGAAGAAAAACTGGGCATCGCCCGGCAACTGAAAGGCGTTGACGGGTGGATGGCCGTCCAGCTCTGGCAGGACTATGTCAAGCGAGGAGATGCCGAAGCCCTGCAGACCCTGCTCGAATACAATCGCCAAGATGTGGTCAATCTGCAAACCCTGCGAATGATACTCCAGGTTCCCTGAACAAAAACAGAAACATAAAGAATAGGAGACTCGCTATGAAAGGCAAAAAATTGATTTTCTGGACGGCTGCCCTTGTTCTGTTCGGCGGCTGTTCCACCGTACCGGAAAAGAAAGAATCCCGCGACGTCCTCAGCGCCGAAGTCAAAGAGGCCATCGCCCTTTTTAAGTCCGAGGATCCCACCATTCAGTCCTTCTTTGATAATGCCTACGGGTATGCTGTCCTGCCGCGGGTAACCAAAGGGGCCTTCTGGATTGGCGGGGCCTACGGACGAGGCGAAGTCTTCGAACGCGGCCGCAAAATCGGCTACACGAGTCTGTCGCAGGCCACCATCGGCTTTTCCTTCGGGGGCGAATTCTTCCGAGAAATCATCTTCTTCCGTGAAAAGCAGGACCTCGACCGCTTTCGCACGGGTGAGTTTACCTTCTCCGCCCAGGCCACTGCTACCGCTGTGACCGTCGGCGCCGCTGCCAAAGCCGACTACAAAGATGGAATGGCCGTCTTCATCATGGCCGATCGAGGTTTGATGGTCGATGCCTCTATCGGCGGACAGAAATTTAAATTTATCGAAGCAGACCTGAGATAAGTGCTTGCCGATAAGAGTTTGCTGCGATAAGATGCCGCTTCCGTAGAAAGCAGAACGGACGTCTTTCTCGAGGGAAAAAAGTGAAATTTCAGAAAGGGGATAGAAATGAAGGAACGGAAAAGACATTCAGGAACACAAAAACTGGGGATTTGCCTGATGGCGGGGCTGCTTTCAGCCGTCGGCTGGACTGCACAGTTAACGGTCCGTGCCGACCAGCCCAAAGATACCATTGCCCCCGAAATCTACGGCCATTTTGCTGAACACCTGGGCCGATGCATTTACGACGGCATCTGGGTTGGCGAAGACTCATCCATTCCTAATATCCGCGGCATCCGCATCGATGTCCTCGAAGCACTCAAAGCATTGAATATCCCTGTCCTCCGCTGGCCGGGCGGGTGCTTTGCTGATGAATACCATTGGAGAGAAGGCATCGGCCCGCGGGAAAAACGCCCCCCGATGGTTAATACGCACTGGGGAATGGTCACGGAAACCAACGCCTTCGGCACGCACGAGTTTCTGGATTTATGTGAACTGCTCGACTGCCGCGCCTACGTGGCCGGCAATGTCGGCTCCGGAACCGTCGAGGAAATGCAGGATTGGGTCGAATATATGACCTTCGACGGCATCAGTGAGATGGCCAATCTTCGACGAGCCAACGGACGCCAGAACCCCTGGAAAGTCCGCTATTTCGGTATTGGAAACGAAAACTGGGGCTGCGGCGGAAATATGACCCCCGAATACTACAGCAATCTGTACAGACGGTATGCCACCTATGTCCGCAACTATTCCGGCAATGAAATCGTAAAAATTGCCTGCGGCCCGGGCGGGATCGACTACAACTGGACCGAGGTCGTCATGAAAAATTGCCATCAGTATATGGATGCTCTTGCCCAGCATTACTATGTGCGGGGCACCGGCTCCTGGGGACACAATCAAAAGGGCAGCGCCACTCAATTCGATGAAAAAGAGTGGTTTGCCCTGATGAAAAATACGCTCGAGGTTGATGAAGTCATCCATCGCGTCAAGGAAATCATGGACAAATACGACTCCCGCAAGCGTGTCGCCCTTTTTGTGGACGAATGGGGCACCTGGTGGGACAGTGAACCCGGAACCAACCCGTCTTTTCTCTACCAGCAGAACACCCTTCGCGACGCCCTCTCCGCCGGCATCTTCCTGAATATCTTCAACAGCCACTGTGACCGCGTCCGGATGGCCAACATCGCCCAGACGGTCAATGTCCTCCAGTCGATGGTTCTCACCGAAGGCGAAAAAATGGCCCTCACACCGACCTACCACGTTTTTGAGATGTACAAGGTGCATCAGGGCGGCCGGCTGCTGCCGACAGAGCTCCGCTGCGACGACTATTCATTCGAAAACCAAAAAGTTCCTGCTCTGCATGTGTCCGCCTCCAAAGGCAAGGATAACGCTGTGTATATTTCCGTATGCAACCTGAATCCGAACAAGCCGGCAGAGCTGAACTGCACACTGGAGGGATTCAAAGTCGGCTCCGCCAGCGGACGTGTCCTGACCGCAGAGACGATGCAGGCCCATAATACTTTTGATAAACCCAATGTTGTCAAGCCCGCGGTACTGGAGGGCATTCAAGTCAAAGACGGCAAGCTCTCCGTCACCCTGCCGGCTCGCTCCGTTGCGGTCCTGAAAGCAGTCCAGTAAAAAACTAAAAAAGCAAACAGCAAAACCGCCGGTCCGCGAAACCGGCGGTTTTTTATTTTTGACTCCAGGCGGGTCAAGCGTTTTTCATTGCGGATGGATATTTCCACTCGCTTTTTCCCGCAGAAAATGGTTAACTGCAAGGACAATTTTTCCGGAACAGACAGATGAGGATAGATTACGATTTTCATATTCATACAGAATATTGCGGACACGCACCGGGGATGACGGTGGAGGCCGTCTGCCGGCAGGCGGATGCGCTGGGGCTGCGCATGATTGCCATTACGGATCACTCCTATCATCCGCAGGAGCAGGCCCCCATTGAAGAAATCCGCCGCCAGGTTCGGCAGGCCCGTCCCCGCTGCCGCGTCATTGTCGGGGCTGAAATTGATGTAGACGGCGATTATGATGATGGACGGCTCGCTGTCCAAAATACGGACAATCTGGATTATGTGATTGCCGGGTTTCATTATGTCCCGACGAAGGGGCATTACCCCCGCAGTCCCGACCAGCGAGGAATGGACGAGTTGGACTTTCTGCGGGTGTGGGAAAAGACACTGCTGGGCATTGTCTCCAATCCCCAAATCGATACGCTGGCCCATCCCGGGCGGCTGCTGGCCTCCTGCATAAATCTGGATGTTCACAGCGAACGAGCGCTGGGGGTTTTTAAAGAGGCCGCGATTTTGTCGGCCCGTCATCAAATCGCCTGGGAACTGAACGAACTGACCGGCGAACGCATTCCAGAAAGTTGGCATCCGTTCTGGGTCAATCTGTATCAAATTGCACTCGAACAAGGCGTGCGGCTGATTTACGGTTCCGATGCGCACGAGCCGGAGTCGATCGGCAGCTGCACCTTTGTCCAAACCATTCTCCGGCAGCTGCCCGCCGGCTGCCTGTCTGCCCCTGAAGACCTGCCTGCGGCCCGACGATGGAATTATCCAATCTCATCCTGATCGGTATGCCCGGCGCCGGCAAGAGTACCCTCGGCATCCTGACGGCCAAGGCCCTCGGTCTGAGTTTTCTCGATACCGATGTGGCTATTCAGGCCGAATACGGACAAACCCTTTCGGAGTTAATCAGCCGGCACGGGCTGGAGGGGTTCTGCCGGATTGAAGAGGAGTATCTGGGCAATCTGAATGTCCGTCAAACCGTCATCGCCACCGGCGGCAGTGCCGTCTATTACGATAAAGCGATGAACCATCTCAAGCGGACCGGCCGGGTCGTTTATCTCAAGGTTCCCCTTGAAATCCTTCAGAGCCGGCTGGCTGATATGGCCTCTCGAGGGGTGGTCATCGAACCGGGCCAGACGCTGGAAACCCTTTTCAAGAAACGAAGCGGGCTTTATGAAAGGTATGCCGACCTTATTATCCCGCTGGCCGAGCAGTCTCACGAACAGGCCGTCCAGGCCATCCTGCGGCGTCTTCAGGAGAAAGACGGCAAGGAGCCCATCGGCTAATTGCGGAGACTTTGGAGGGGAGCGGGCACTCGTCCGCGTCTTATCACAAAGTCTTTTGAGGCCTTTCGCGAGACGGGCATTATCGGTGCCGAGCCGAACAGCCCCCCAAAATGAACAATCTGGCCGGCCCTCTTGCCCGGCACAGGAATCACCCGCACACTGGTGGTTTTATTATTGATGATGCCAATCGACAGTTCATCTGCAATGATGGCGCTGAGCACATCCGGGGGTGTACTGCCCGGCACAGCAAACATATCCATCCCTACCGAACAGACGCTTGTCAGGGCTTCCAGTTTCTCCAGCGACAAGGCCCCCTGCCGCACCGCCCGAATCATGCCGGCATCTTCACTGACCGGAATAAAAGTCCCTGAGAGTCCCCCTACATGTCCGGAGGCCATCGCTCCGCCTTTCTTGACGGCGTCAATGAGCAGTGCCAGGGCCGCGGTTGTACCGGGCCGGCCCATTCGGCTTACCCCCATTGCTTCGATGATTTCCGCCACCGAATCGCCGGCCCGCGGCGTCGCGGCCAGCGAAATATCCACAATGCCGAACTCCACGCCAAGCAGATGGGCCACTTCTTTTCCGATCAGTTCGCCGGCGCGGGTAATCTTGAAGACGGTTCGCTTGATCACTTCGGAAAGTTCAGTCAAGTCGCAGTTGGGGTTCTGCTCGACGACTGCTTTCACAACACCGGGGCCGCTGATGCCGACATTGAGGGCGAAATCGGGTTCGCCGGCGCCGTGATGCGCTCCGGCCATAAAGGGGTTGTCCTCCGGGACGTTGGCGAAAACCGCCACCTTTGCACAGCCGATACCTGTTCGGCTGCGGAAGGCGAGTTCTTTGAGCACATGGCCGAATCGCTCTACCGCCGTCATATTCAGGCCGGCCCGCGTCGAGCCCATATTGAAATAGGAACACACCCGCTGGGTCTGCGAAAGGGCTGCCGGCAGCGAACGCATCAGGTTCTCATCGGAGGAAGTCAGCCCCTTCTGGACGTGGGCACCAAAGCCCCCGATAAAGTCAATCTCTCCTGCTGCGGCTGCACGGTCCAGCATGCGGGCTGCGGCCACAGCAACGGCCTGCGTTTTCGGCAGCGGCTCCAGCAGAATCGAGGCGGGCGTTACCGCGATCCGGCGGTTGATGATGGGAACGCCGTATTTGGCCTGCATTTTGTCAGCGGCTGTGTTTAACTGTTTGCCCATTGATTCGATGCGCTGGCCCGCACGGGTGCAGAAATGGTCCAGATCGCGGTCCATGCAATCCTTCAGATTCAGACCGAGGGTGAGTGTGCGGATGTCAAAATTCTGACGCAGCGTCATATTGACGGTTTCAAAGATTTCTTCGACTGTAATCGACATATCCAATCCTCATTGTCCGGGGTTCTTCGCTTTTGCCTGCCGGGCGGCTGGGCCGCGGTTGGGATTTTTCACAGATTGAAGTACTATACCAATTTGGGAGGCAATGTGCAAAAAAAGTCGGGCTGGGAAAATCTGGGTTTTTGGGCTGAAAATAGGGTTTTGGGTGAAAAATTAAACAGAAAATGGGGGAATGGCTTGCCGGAGGGGGTTGGTAGGGTATAATGAGGGGCGGTATACGGCTGCTTTGAAAAGACATCGAAAAATAGAAGGAAATAAAAATAAGGAGTTTTGCCAACCTTTGGAGGTGCACCGAGTTTCCGGGTCTGAGGCGAGAGTGACCGTAATTTGATTTAAGGAGAATGAAAACAGATGGGCGTCCTGAATTTTCCTGTTTTCCCAGAACTTTCCGCAAGAACTGAATATGGGTGCGATACGGCCGGGAATCCTGGCCGTCAAAATGGACCAAAGACAGGGGTACAGTCAGCTGGGGGTGGGGATGGGGGTATTGATTGGGGATCGTCAAATAAAGGTGTTATTATTGGATTGTTATTATTATTAATATGCTTAAGTAATTATTTAAAGGATAAACATAATGTTCAATAATCGGGTCTTATATTTAATGCTGAGATTATCCTTATTATTGTTGTCAACAGGATGCAATGATAAACGCAATTTGGAGACGGCTATAAGCCAACATTCATGTTTAAATTCAAAAGGAGATATTTTGGCCATATTGATTGGCTCAAAGATAAAGGGATGGGATTGTCCCGCAGCGTTAGAGACTCACCTTGTTTTATTGAAATTAGATGAAAATTCGTCACTCAATAGTTATAAGCATTATGGTGATTGGGTATTCCGTGACATGGCTTGGAGACCTGGCCACAATAATCATTTCTATTATACGACTTTTGAAAAAGTATATGGGTCGGGTTTTTTTTATGAACCCAGTAGTGAAAAATGGTTCAAACGTGGCATCGGAAGGTTAATGATGTTAGATGCCAGCATAAACAACAGTTTGGCAACTCAAATCAGTCAAGATGGCTATCCTAACGTTATTACAAACTTTCAATGGAATCCGAATGGCAGTTTACTGGCTGGTATGGCATTTAAGCCATCAAGCCAATTGATTAACAGTGGCGAACTTGCAGTTTCTTACGATGGAGGGAGAACTTGTGAGTTGACCGGAATCGATATGCACAGCGGTCTTGTTTGGTTAAATAACAAAGAATTATATTTAATGACAGACCAAAACCATACGATCGCAAAAGTATTGTGTGATGGGCGCAATGTTATGATTACAGAGAGATTTATTCAAGAAAGCTGTCCGATCGCATTTAATGGAATCTTTGATAAAAAACTTGTTTATACTGCATATCCTCGAGAAAATGAAAAAGGGCAATATATAGACAAGTCAAGACGACTATTTGTTGGAGATAAATTAATTTATGAAACAAATAATCCATTGTTCCGCGTATTTGCATTCCCAGATACCATTATACTGGAGGCAGATGAAAGCGTATTTATTTTTGATGAGAATCTTTCTGTATGCCATAAAAGACTTTTAGGTAGGAATATCCATATATTAAATTATCACCCAGAAACAAATGTTTTATTTTTAATTAGGAACTGGAACACTATCTTGCATTATAATTATACCCATAATGAGGAACCGAAAAATTTATTTTCAGTGAACACGCTCAATTGGCTTATCCCCCTAAAACTGGGCCGTTGACAAGGTTAGGATTTCCCTGTAACTCCAGTCCAGAATTACAGGAGAAATCGAATGAAAAAGAGGCGGTTTACGGAAGAGCAGATTGGGCGGATGCTGCGGACGACGGTCAGCAACGGCGGCGCAGAAAGCGACGGACGGATGTTTGTGTTCGGCAATTATCTTGATGAGGTGCCTATTATGTTAAAAATATGCTATGTTGGTGGTCTTAAAAATAAGATAGAAAGTACCGGTCAGTTGATATTGAGAAAAAATCCCGGAATCACAGTAACCGTTTATGGATGTGATGGGAAATGGATTGACAGACTAGGGAAAATTCCTGGAATGCCTCGCATGAATTGTAAATACGGGTGGGGATATTGCGATGGTAATATTGTATGTGTTTCGATTAATTGAAGAATATTTGAGAAAAAAGGTGTTTGACGTCAGCGAGAAGTGGGACAGTACCCAGTAGAGAGATAAGGGTTATCGACAGGTCAGTCCCTTCCGAGGAAGGGACTTGAAAATGACGATTTTGGCTCCATAATGGTGGTTAAATAAACCGCCGGAAAGGAGCCATTCATGGCACAATCCGATAAAGTCGTACGCAAAATCAGGGTTGCCGCAAAAAAACCGTTCACCTCGGAGGATAAAATCCGAATCGTTCTGGAAGGTCTTCGCGGCCAGATCCCCATTTCCGAACTCTGCCGCCGGGAAGGCCTGTCAGCGGCCACCTATTACAAATGGTCGAAAGACTTCCTCGACGCGGGCAAAAATGGCCTTACCCTCTCGACACGGCGAGATGCCACCTCTGATGAAGTCCGCCTTCTCAAAGAGGAGAATGAAGGCCTCAAGAAGGCGGTGGCCGATCTGATGCTGGACTTGATCAAATATAAAAAAAGTCTGGGGCTGTGAACACAGGAGGTATCAGCATATGAGCAAGCACCAAAAACTGGACATCATCCGACAGGTAGAGGACACGGTCTTGCCGGCCGCACGGGTTCTAAAGACCCTGGAGGTCCCGCGTTCGACCTACTACCGCTGGCTCCATAATTTCCGGAATATGGGCCTTGAAGGCCTGCGGGACAACAACCCCCTGCGGCGGGGATCATGGAACAAACTGCCGCCGGAACAAGTCGATAAAATTCTGGAAGTTGCGACCTTGAATCCAGACTGGCCCAGTCGTCAGATAAGCCTCTGGATTACAGATAATGAAGGGTTCAGCGTATCAGAATCGACGGTCTACCGCCTCTTAAAGCAAAACGGCCTGATTCCGGAGCCGCAGATCAAACGGTTCCCCGCTTCCTCAGAGTATCATACCAAAACCACCCGCATCAACGAACTGTGGCAGATCGATGCAATGTATTTGAGGGTCGACCGCTGGGGGTGGTGGTATCTGATCAGTATTCTGGATGACTTCAGCCGAAAGATACTGGCATGGCAGTTAAAGCCGTCGATGGATGCCAAGGCGTTTAGTGATGTGGTGGAACTTGCCTGTGAGAGGACCGGACTCCATGATGTGCCGGTGGAGAACAGAACCACACTGCTGTCGGACAATGGGTCGGCTCTGGTCTCCAAGGAGTTTGCCGATTACCTGGAGGCACGCGGGCTGGGCCATATTCTGGCTTCGCCGTATCATCCGCAGACCAACGGCAAGATTGAACGCTACCATCGGTCGATCAAAGGCCAGATCCTGCTGCATGTATGGGAAAGCCCGGAAGAACTGGAAAAGGAGATTGAACGTTTTGTTGCATGGTATAACAGTCGGCGGTATCATGAAGCGTTAGGGAATGTGACCCCCGATGATGTGTACTTCGGACGGCGGGAGACGATCCTGAAACGCAAGGCCGAATTAAAGACAAGAACAATTGAAAACAGAAAGGTGTTTAATTCAACGATTCCCGAAACGGTGAGCCAAAACCGTCAACGAAAATAGACCTTATTTTTGTCCCATTTGGGCTGAAGACGTACAAAAAAAGGCATCTCATTTCTTGTTTAGTTTGCAGAGGAATTTTCTGCCATAAAGGGTTAAAGATGAGAAAAAGAGCCGCATATGTTTATCTGGTTTTGTTTGTAATAACATTAGGTTCTATTGTCTTTTTTGTTGTAAAAATGCAAAACAATCTTTTCTATGAGATTAAAAACTTACGTATAGAAAAAGTTGAACGGATACTTAAAAAAGGACACGACATCAACCAAACTCAAAAAGGGTTAAATGCCCTTCATTATATCATAAGGATCAAGTTCAATAATGAGATTAAGGATGACAAAATAAATGACATTTTCATCTTACTTATCGATTATGGAATTAATGTCGATAAGGTCAATAAGTTTGGTTTTGCGCCTCTCCATGAGGCAATTTCATTTGGCCAATATGATCTTGCTGAAATTTTAATAAAAAAAGGAGCAAATGTTAACATAAAAGGACTAAATGGCATTCAGCCCATACATTTGGCTGCAGGGCTAGGGCAGATTGAGACCCTAAAATTGTTGTTGGAAAATGGGGCTTGCATAAATGCTAAAGATGAAGAATCGGCGACACCATTGCATGAGGCAATTGTAAGTGGAAAGATTGATGTTGTTCGCTATCTCGTTGAGCAAGGTGCTGATATGGAAGCAAAAGATAATATGGGAAGAACTCCAATAGATATGGCAATTTTTTTTAAAGAGGAAGAAATAACAAAATATTTGACAACTAAATTAAGGGAGAATGGAGAACTAAATAAACGTGTCAGGAATTTTCCTGATTGACGCTCTTTGGCAAATGATAATGATAGCCGTTATGTATGATGATTACGGCCGGATCGAAAGGAATACGACTGTTAACGTAAGCGGCGTAGGTGTGGATTTTGGATATGCTTATGACGATGCGGGCAATCTGATTCGCGACCACCGGGGATACGGATATATCTATGCCTATGAAAACCGGTTTGTGCAGGTTTATAAGGATTTGAACTCCAATGGGGTTTATGAGGAGGGGACGGATGTTTGTGTTCGGCAATTATCTTGATGAGGTGCTGGTGATGGGCTGTCGCTTCAGCACGTCATGGTTTGACTTTTACTACGGTCGCGATCATCTCTACAGCCCGACGGGGCAATATACGGACGGAATGAATCTTTATGAATATACAAAATCAAAACCATTTACCAACAATGATCCATGCGGTTTAAAAACAGCAAACGATACGAATGTCTGCTGCAAGATCAAAACAACCACAACTCGATATATCCCGCACGGCATTACTACAATTGTGCTTCCGTACCAAGAAACGTCATGTACGCAAATGACGATCTCCAACCCGCAAGGATGGTCTCCTGGTCAAGCATGCAGATGCCGTTATAAAAATCAGAAAAATGTTCATGTATATAATTGGCATTCGGGCGAGTGCTGCTGGTGTGATGTTTACATAGGATGGGTAACAAGCCCTTTGCCGGATGGAGATGCGGATACCGATGTGCGATTTCACACAAAGTTCTATGTTAAGTGTGATAACAACTCCTCTCCAGACTTTACTGCGGAGACAACGCCTAATGATATAGAAGGTCTTCCTTCAGGAAGGGGATTGATAATTGGTGGATATCCTGTTCTGCCGCAAATAGACACAGGAAGTTCCATGCATCTAAAAGGTTATTCCTGGAGCTATAAAGGCCAAATTAGCTGTGCGAATGCCGAGCAAGCCAAAATGATTGCATCCGCTGAAACCTATTGGAGCGTTTTCCATAATTGCTGGCATTGGGCGCATCAAGTAGCAAATACTGTTCTTGACCTTTGCCCATATAAGGAATGAGCAATGAAAATCATGCGTAAATTCGACATGGTTCTTGTATTTGCAGTTTTACTCATTATTGGTATGTATGTATCTTGGCATATATGGAAGGCTTTTCCTGTTGCTTATGGACACAACCTGGTAAAGATCAAAATATGTCTTCTTTATTATATTGAACAGAATTCTGGCGAATTTCCTTCGAGTGAAGAAGATCTGCTTCAAAAGGGCTTCTTGAAAGTAGATAATTCGCATATATACGTGCAGTTTCCTAATACTGCATCTACGATTGAATCCCATAGATGTTTTCGATTTAGAGCATTCACCATACGATACGGTACGAAGTTTGAAGACTTAAAATTATTTAAGGGAGTGTTAGTAGATAAAAAGACCAATAAGGAAGTTTTACTAATCAATGGACCGTGCCGCTTTCTTCTCCCATATAAGGACTATTCTATTGAGATTTATGAGAAAATGCTCACTATAAAAGAGAAAAATAGAAACTCATAGACCTTAGGAGAAACCAAAGGGGTCAAGCATTTTTCCGGCGTAAGTAAGGATCGATGAATCTGAGTATAGCAAGAGAGACAACTACATTTCCGGAGGGCTGAGAGCCGGCTGTTTTCCATTGCAGATGGTAAAACGGCCGCAGTGAATATCGATATCTATGATGCCCTCGAAAGGCGGATCGAAAAAGTGGAGGCCATAACCGACACAACAACTCGGTATTATTATGACGAGCAGCGGGTGGCGGTACAGACGCTCGTTTCCGGCGGCGTGGAGACGGACGGACGGATGTTTGTGTTCGGCAACTATATTGACGAGGTGCTGGTGATGGGCTATCGCTTCAGCACGTCATGGTTTGACTTTTACTACGGTCACGATCATCTCTACAGCCCGGCGGTCTTATACGGGTCGACCGGCATAGCCGTCGAGCGCTATGAATACGACGCCTACGGCAGTGTCCAAATTCTGACCTCTGCCTTCTACCCTCTGGCTTCTTCCCAGTACGGCAACCCGTACACCTTTACGGGGCGGGAACTGGATACGATGGGTAACAACACGCTGCACCTGATGTACTACCGCGCCCGCACCTACGACCTCGAAACGGGCAGGTTTATGCCCAAAGTGACCCGGTAAATAGGCGAGATAATTGGGGACTAACAACAATTATTGAGTACCGAAACCCCGGAACTTTTGGCCATGCAGGTTTATTAGTTGATGGACGAGATATTGATTACGGTCCATTGTCATTAATCATTAACAAATGGGTGTATGAGGGGATAAGCCCATGGGAAAAAAGTGATGGCGGAAATTCTGATTTTGGCCCCAGTGCAACCGCAGAAAAATATGAGCTCAAAATGAAGAAAGCAGGACTTATGTGGGCAGGCCCTAAAGCAGGAACCAAATGTTGCAAGCTTAATCTTAGAAATGCAGATATTTGTGTCAAATATGTATCTCAACAGTGGAATGGCACCTTTTATTCCCTTGGGGTCAACGATTGCAGAGCATTTGTCAAAGATGCGAAGTATAAGTGCTGTTTGACCAGGTAATCCAACAGCGAAAATAAAAGTATTTGGAGAGATGTTATGGATAACAAGAAGACAATAAAGCCTTTTTATTCGGCGCCATTTATTTTTATTATATGCGGCTTGACAACCATGTTTATTTTCACAAGAAAAGTCATATTGTTACTTATTTTCTCCAACTTATTCTGGGGGCTTTCAGTCGCAACCGGAATTTTCAACATTATACTAATTTGGAGATATGGTCCAAATAGAAAGATAGTGTTTTTTCAGATAATCTGTATTCTTGTTGCTTTATTATTAATGTTATTTGTTTTATTGCAGCCATATTTGCTGAAGTTAATTTATCCGTACAAAGTTTAACCGCGGCAGGACTTGTTTCTTAGAGCCTCTAATGCTCTGTTGAAACCCTAAAGATTTTCATACAGGACGTCCGATAAATGAGGCATGAAAACCTCACAAAACAAACGAATTATGACCCAATCGCCGGTCGCATTGGCTCAGATGGCCCTGAAAGCGGCCCAGGAGGGGATCGAAACCTATTCGTCCCATTTCTCCCGCAAAGACTTTACACAACCTCAGTTGTTTGCCATTCTGGCCTTACAACAATTCTTCAGCACCGATTATCGCGGCGTGATCCAGTATCTGCACGACTTTTCCGACTTACGTCAGGCTCTCAAACTCAAACGGGTGCCTCATTACTCGACCTTGTGTTATGCCGAAAAAAGGCTGCTAAAAAAGGGGCTTTTGAAACCCTGTTAAACGCCACTTTGAACCATGCGCGTCAGATGAAATTGATCCCTAAGCGACCTATTGGGGCCGTCGATTCGACCGGGATGGAAAGCCGCCATGCCTCCCGTTATTATGTACATCGGGTGGGCTATAAACGGTTTTTACGGTATTCCTGGCCTAAAATCACGGCCGTCTGTGAGGTGGATACCCACCTATTTGCCGGATGGATCGTCACCCGGGGCCCCAGCAATGATTCGCCGCAATTCATTCCAGTCATGAAACAGGCGGCGGAGAGGATCCACTTCACGGCAGCATTGGCCGATGCGGCCTATGATGGGGAGCATAATCATCGGTTTTGTCGTGAAGACCAACAGATCGAACAAACGATGATTCCGTTAAATCGTCGCCGGGGACGCAAATGGCCCAAAGAACCTTATCGGCGTCAGATGAAAACCCAATTTGACAAAGAGCTTTATAAACAACGGTCTCAAATCGAGAGCGTTTTCTCTCGCTATAAACGGTTAATGGGTTCGGCTTTACGCGGCCGGACCGAGACCTCCCAGAAACGGGAATGCCTCTATCGTGTATTAACGCACAACCTGATGATTCTCAGGTGTGCCTAAAAAGGATTTCAACAGAGCATTAGAAGCTCTAAAATCAGGAACCCTGCTATGAAAACCATTTTGCTGCTGACTATCTCCAATATCTTTATGACTTTTGCCTGGTACGGCCATCTGAAATTCAAAGACAAACCGATGTTTCTTGTGATTCTTTGCAGCTGGCTGATTGCGTTTCTGGAGTACTGTTTTCAGGTGCCGGCCAACCGAATCGGGCATGGGACCTTCACCGCCGCCCAGCTGAAAACCATTCAGGAAGTTATTACATTGGTAGTGTTTTGTGCCTTTTCTGTCCTGTATCTGAAAGAGCCGCTCAAATGGAACTATCTGGTAGGGTTCGGCCTGATTATCGCTGCGGTTTTTTTCGTATTCAAAAAATGGTAGCGGCCCGGCCGTGAGCAAAACCGCTCACGGCTTTAGAGAAGCGGAAAACTCCTGCCGGTCAAGTATCTGCTGGCGGCCGGTTTTCATCTCTTTTACAATCAGTTTACCGCTTGCGTATTCCTCGCCGAGAATGACGGCTTTGGCCGCACCGGCCTGGTCGGCCTGTTTCAGCTGCCTGCCGAGAGTTCCCCCTTTATAGCTGAAATCGCAACTGAAGCCGGCCAGCCGTATCTGAGCCGTCAGCCGGATCGCCTCCTCCGCCAGCTCAGGCGCAGCAAAAACAACATAATAATCCAGTTTTCGAGTCGGCAAATCCTCCTCTTTCAAAAGACCTTTCTCGCGAAGAAGAATCTCCAGCACACAATCTCCCATACCCATGCCAGTCGCCGTCAGCGGCGGCCCGCCAAAATCCCTGAGCAGATTGTCGTATCGCCCCCCGCCGCACAGGGCACGCAGGGAAGCACCTCGGTCATAGATTTCAAATACGACTCCTGTATAGTAAGCCAGCCCCCGCACAACCCCTATATCAAACTGGGCAAATTCGCCGATGCTCATCACCTCCAGCAGCGAAAAAAGCCGCCGCAACTCCTCCAGGGCCTCTCGGCTCTCGCCCGTTAGAGCTGCTTTGGATTCCACTTCCTCCAGCGAACGGCAATACATCAGATGAAGAACCCTGTCGCGGACCTTCTCATCGGGCAGGATTTCCTTCAACATGGCCTCATAGGTCTCCTGGGGCACCTTGGCCTTCTTATCCAGCACTGCATAGACCGAGGGCAACTGCTCTGCCGCGACCCCCGCTTCCTCCAGCAAGGCCCCCAGCATTCGGCGGCTGGAAATTCGGACTGCAATATCATTGGCCGTCAGTCCAACTGAGCGAAGATAATCTACGGCACAGAAAATTACTTCTGCATCCGCCAGCACATCTTCCGCCCCGATAATATCCAGATTCCACTGAAAAAACTCGCGCAGGCGGCCTTTCTGAGGACGCTCCGCCCGACACAGCCGGGGAACGGAAAACCACTTAATCGGACGCGGAAGGGAATGAATCTGCTGATTGACCATTCGGGCAAGGGTAGGAGTCATCTCCGGACGAATCGCCAGCTGACGGCCGCCGCGGTCGGTGAGGGAAAACAACTGTTCCGCTATTTCCTGCCCGCTTTTGAGTTCGTACATCATCAGGTGTTCCAAAATCGGCCCGTCATACTCCTCAAACCCGCTCCGGCGGGAAGCGGCCTTCCAGCCATCAATGATGAAATTGCGAACCGCCATCTGCGGCGGATAAAAATCCCGGGTCCCTTTGACAGCAGGAATCTTCACGAACGGCCCTTTCGACGAACGGCTTTTGACTTTCGTTTCTTCTCCAGACGCTCAAACACACGCTCCCCAAACCGCTCCTTCATATAGTCGGCCATCTGCTTATCATTGAAGAAATGCAGCTCATAGCCGTATTCATCACTGGTTTTCTCACAGTCTTTCGTATGATAGGTCCGGCAAATCTTCGGACGAAGTTCATAATTGCGGCAGCGATACTCTTTATCTAAATACCGGCATCGGCTGTTCATCTGAAGATACCAGTCTCCCTTTTCCACAAAAACAGACACTCCCTTATGGCTGAGGTACCAGCGAATATCATCATAATCATCCCAATCTTTGGGGGTATCAATCTGCAAAGCCAAATATCGGCAGCATAAGCCGCTGCACTCCTCGCATAAGGCAGCAGAGCCGCTTTTTTCTCTTGTTTTCTGAATCGGCACCGGCAACTCCTGCAGAAAAACCATCTTATTTGAAAAAGACGATTATACCACCGCCCTTTAACCCGTCAAGAACACCGCCTATGCCAAATGCTCTTGACGGACAATTCAGGACAGATTATCCTCAACAGGAAAAATCGCAAACAAACATTTGCACAAAGGAATCCTGTTTATGACAGCCCCAAGTTCTTCCCATCCCCTGCCTCCCGTCCCCTCGAGGACTTCCACTGTCTCTCAGTTTCTCATTCCGCTGGCGGCTTTTATGATTGTTGCAGCCGGCCTGCGGGCCGCTGTTTCGATTCTTGTACCTTTCCTGATGGCCGTTTTTCTGGCGATTATCGCCACCCCCCCTCTCTTTTGGCTTCAGAAAAAAAGAGTCCCCACTGCCCTGGCCATCACCATCATCTCTGCGGTATTGCTTATCGGAGGCATCCTCCTGGGGGCGCTGCTGGCCGCCGCCATCGCCGATTTCACACGGGACCTGCCTGAATTTGAAAAAAATCTTCACAATACCATTCTCCGCTGGTCTGAGCAGTTCTCTTACACCCAGCCCGCGCAGGCCGAAGGAGGGCAAGACTCTGCCGAATCCCTCAGCCGACACGCAGAAGAAAAAGTCAATCAGATTCTCCAGATTGTGCGAGAATCATTCCAGAAGTATATCCACCCCGATCAAATCATCCAGCTGCTCAGAGACATGCTCACCCAGCTCGGCAGCATCCTGGCCAACGGCTTTCTTATCTATCTGACAATGATTTTTATCTTGATGGAAGCGTCCATTCTGCCCGCCAAAATCCGAGCAGCAACCCTGCAATCGCCGGAAATCTTTGAAAATCTGAGCAAAGTTGCCAACGATGTCAAACGATACCTGGCCATTAAAACAGTAATCAGTCTTCTGACCGGACTTTTCATTACCTCCCTGCTGCTGATTCTGAAGGTGAATTATGCCGTTCTTTGGGGGCTCCTTGCGTTTCTGCTTAATTTTGTACCAACCATCGGTTCGCTGATAGCCGCGGTGCCTGCCGTTCTGCTGGCCCTGCTGCAGGCCGGTCCCGGCACCGCCCTGCTGACGGCAGCGGGGTACCTGGCTGTCAATGTGGTGCTGGGCAATTTCATCGAGCCAAAGGTCATGGGCGAGCGGCTGGGGCTTTCGGTCCTTGTCGTGTTCTTGTCTTTAATCTTCTGGGGATGGATTCTGGGACCCTTCGGAATGCTTCTGGCGGTTCCGCTGACTATGCTGTTCAAAATTATCCTGCAAAGCCGCGAAGATACCCGCTGGCTGGCCACCCTGCTCGATTCCGAAAAACCGCCGCTGCCGAAGGAACTCCAAAAGTAAAACCGGGTTCCCTCATAAACAGGCAATATTCAGCTGGCGGGCGGCTTTGGTTTCGTCCAGACGTCCGACCGGCGTTGTCAGCGGCGCCGCCTTCAGCGTCTGCGGCTCCTGTTTGGCTTTTTCAGCAATAGCAATCATTGCCTCAATAAACGCATCAAGGGTTTCCCGGCTTTCGCATTCCGTCGGCTCAATCATCAGCGCCTCTTTCACGATAGTCGGGAAATACATTGTCGGCGGATGAAAACCGGCATCGATGAGGGCCTTTGCGATATCCAGCGCGTGAATGCCGCTTTCATGCAGCTGGCGGACGGCACTAATCACACACTCATGCTTGCAGAGGTCGGGATACGGCACCTCATAATAAGGTTTCAATTTTTCCTTGATATAATTGGCATTGAGCACGGCGTTTTCGGCAATACGTTCCAGACCTTCGCGCCCGACCATCAGCAGATACACATAGGCCCGCAGGATTACGCCGAAATTGCCATAAAAAGGCGATACACACCCGATGGATTTGGGACGGTCATATTCCAGCGCATACGTGCCGTCCTCCTGCCGGACCACAAGGGGAACCGGCAGATAGCCAGCGAGCCGTTCAGCCACACCGACCGGCCCGGCACCGGGGCCGCCACCGCCATGCGGCGTCGCAAAGGTTTTATGAAGATTTATATGAACCATATCAAAGCCCGCATCAGCCGGCCGCACCTTGCCGACAATTGCATTCAGATTGGCTCCGTCACAATAAGCCAGCCCATCCACGCTGTGAACCAGTTCGCAAACCTCCTTGATGTGCGGATTAAACAGCCCCAGCGTATTCGGACAGGTAAGCATTATGCCGGCTGTTTGTTCGGTGAGCATTTCCTTCAAGGCCGCAATGGACATACAGCCGCTTTCATCGCTGGGAACGGTTTTGACCGTATAGCCCGCCGCCGCGGCACTGGCCGGATTGGTTCCGTGAGCACTGTCAGGAATCAGCACAGTCGTTTTGCGGTTTCCGCGGTCGCGATGATAGGCCGCCATCATCATGATTCCTGTCAGTTCGCCGTGAGCACCGGCCATCGGCTGCATCGTAAAAGCCGCCATACCGCAGATTTCCCGCAGCATCCGGTCGGTCTCATAGAGCACCCTCAGCGCCCCTTGGGTGAACGCTCCGCCGCCGTGCAGCTGCGGCAGCAGCGGATGCAAATACAGAAAGCCCGGCAGCGACGAGAGCCGCTCGCAGACCTTCGGATTGTATTTCATCGTGCACGAGCCCAGCGGATAAAAATTATTATCCACACCGAAGTTGCGCCGGGAAAGCCCCGTAAAATGCCGCACCACATCCAGTTCCGACAATTCCGGCAGCCCGGCCGGCCGTTCCCGCAGATATTCTTTCTTCAGACGATTGCCGGCCGGCACATCACGTTCAGAAATTCGCAGCCCCCGCCGACCTGGGACACTCTTTTCAAACACCAATTTCATTGAATATCCCTCCGAAGACTCTCCACAATGGCTCCCATCTCCTCGGCCAGCATTTCAATTTCCTCTCGGGTGCGTTTTTCCGTGACGGCAATCAGGAGCGAACGATTCATCCCTTTGTAATAGCGGCCGAGAGGAAATCCGGCTGCATACCCTCTTTCCAACAGGCGGGCTGTCACTTCCGCCGCTTCACAAGGCAAATCGAGCACCATCTCATTAAACCAGCATTGTGCCGGAAAGTGCGGCCGCACTCCCGGAATCGCCGTCAGCCGATCATAGGCATAACCGGCCTTGTCTGCACACAACTGGGCCGTCTGTCGAAGTCCTTCCTTGCCGAGGAGACACAAATACACCAAAGCGGTCAGGGCACAAAGGGCCTCATTAGAGCAGATATTGGAGGTCGCCTTCTCCCGCCGGATATGCTGCTCTCGGGCCTGGAGCGTGAGTACATATCCCCGACGTCCCTTTGCATCGGTAGTCTGTCCTACAATCCGGCCGGGCATCTGCCGCACATACTCGCTGCGAGTCGCCATAAAGCCAAGATACGGTCCCCCAAACGACAACGGAAGTCCCAAACTTTGCCCTTCGCCGGTAACAATATCGGCTCCCATCGCCCCCGGCGTCTTTAAAAGCCCCAGCGAAATCGGATAACAGGACACGATCAGCAGTGCCCCTTTTGAATGAACGGCAGCCGTCAGGTCGCTGAAATCATCTATACAGCCGAAAAAATTCGGATTCTGCACAATCACCGCCGCCGTCTGCTCATCAAGGGCCTCCAGAATCGCGCTGCGGTTGGCCAGCCCCTGAGCATTTTCCGTCTCCGCCAGTTCTACATCTACATTCCGATTCCGCAGGTAAGAACGAATCATCGTCCGATAAATCGGATTGACCGAATCATCTACAATCACTTTGCTGCGGTGCGTCAGACGCAGGGCCATCATCGCTGCCTCGTACAGAGCCGTCCCGCCGTCATAAAGCGACGCATTCGATGCTTCCATCTCCGTCAGCCGGCAAATCATCGACTGAAACTCATAAATCGCCTGGAGCATCCCCTGCGAAATCTCCGGCTGATAAGGGGTGTACGCCGTATAAAACTCACTTCGACCGGTCAGGGCAAACACAGCCGACGGAATAAAATGATCATAGAAACCGCCGCCCAGAAAGCACCTCAGAGAAACGGAATTTTGTGAAGCAATCGCCTCCAGCCGGCTGCAAATCTCCTGCTCGCTGAGCCCTTCAGGCAGATTCAGCCCCCCGCAGCGAAGTTCCGGCGGCACATCGGAAAACAAATCCTCCGGCTTGAGTCCGATCTCCGCCAGCATCGCCGCCCGCTGCTGGTCTGTATTGGAAATGTAAGGCATCGTATCCTCAAGAAAAGTTAAAGAAACATCCGCGGTCTATTCCGCTTCCGTCTCAAGAAAATGCTTATACTCCTTGGCATCCATCAAATCCTCAAACTCCGAAGGGTTAGAGGCCTTGATTTTAATCAGCCAGCCCTCTTCGTAGGGGTCCTCTTTGAGCAAATCCGGATTCTCCACGACTACCTGATTGACCTCGAGAACTTCCCCACCCAGCGGAGCATACAAATCTGATGCCGCTTTGACCGACTCCACAACACCAAACGTCCCGCTCTGTTCGAGGGTATCTCCTGGCTGCGGCAACTCCATATAAACAATATCTCCCAACTGCTCGACGGCATAACTGCTCAACCCAACCGAGAAAATCCCTCCGCCTTCTTTCTTAGCCCATTCATGAGTTCTCAAATACCTGGCTTCCGGGTCAATCATCCTGCAACTCTCCCTATCAAAAAAGGTTTTTTCCTATTTTTTACAACACCGCAAACGTAATCGGGCCGCCGTAATTGTCAAGATTTCTTTTTACCACCACCGCCTCGATTCGCCGCCCTCTCAAATCAATTTCCACCATAGCCCCCGCTCCCAGCGGTCCATCCACCAAAGCCAGACCGATAGGACGCTGTCCCGTCCGGCCGGAAAAATGCGCCTCCCATCCGGAACCATGCCCGCAGTGAAGCGGACAGGTCACTTCGCGGGGTACCCAATAGGGAACCACTGTACCGCTGGTAACACGGCCGATTTCCCGCGTTCCCTGAAAAACGGCGGCACCAGCTCGCGCAATCCCTTTTCCAATAACTCGAAAGGCACAAATCCCCCTTTTTAGACCTTTTTTCTGCTCTTCCAAGGCCTCTCGCCCAATAAAACGACGTTCTGGGTCTTTTAGGTCAACTCCAAAGCGAGCCGCCGGACAAGCCAATATCGGAATCGGACGACCAAAAATATCCTGTCCATATTCATGACCGTACAGAGGAAGAGACGCCTCCAGCCGCAAGGTATCCCTCGCCCCCAGCCCCACCGGACAAGCCCCTTTCTCGAGGAGGAGAGACCAAATCTTTTCAGCCGACCTGGCCGGCACAAACAGCTCAAAACAAATCGGCTCGCCGGTATAACCCGTCCGTCCAACAAGAACTTCACAGCCGGCCATCCGAACCGCCCCCAGCGCATTTCGTTTCGGTTCAGGCAGTGAACCTCTTTCCAGCAACCCTATGAGGATCTGCTCAGACTGCGGGCCTTGCAGGGCCATCATTGCCAGCTCCGCTGAAAGATTCTTCATCTGAACACCGCCCATTTCCTCTGCTTTTCGCTGCAAGTATTCCCAGTCCTTATAAGCGTTGGAAGCATTCACCACCAAAAGCCATTCTTCCGGAGAAAATCGATACAGATATGCGTCGTCGATGGCTCCTCCTGCCTCGTCGGCCAGCAAGGTGTAATGGGACCAGCCCGGTAAAAGACTGCCCGCATCATTGGTCAAAACCCATCTTAAAAACTCCAGCGCTCGTCGGCCGGCAATTTCAAAGCGTCCCATGTGAGAAACATCAAACAAGCCCGCTGAACGGCGGGTTTCAAGATGTTCCTGAAGAATCCCCCGCTGGTACTGGACAGGCATATGCCAGCCGGCAAAATCTACCAGCCGCCCTCCCGATTCAAGATGACAATCATACAAAACCGTTCGTTTCATAACTCCGTCCTGCCTTTCGAGTTTCTGCAAGCCGCTCCGTTCAAAAAACATGTTTCGGATATTCTATACAGATTTTTACCTCCGGCCAACCTAAAAAACCAAACCTTTTTCCCATCGTCGGCCGATTGTTTACAAAGAGAGAGCAATGTGATAAATTATTTGAAAAAGAAAACCTTACTTATGGAAGAAAATCAAGATGGAAAACTTTAATATAGAACCTTCTTCCCGGATTAAACGGCTGCCTCCCTATCTGTTCGGACGGCTGAATGCCCTCAAACTCGAAAAGAGGCGTCAGGAAATCGATCTTATTGACTTAGGGATGGGCAACCCGATGGATGGGGCTCCGGACTTGGTGATTGAAAAGCTCTGCGAAGCTGCACGGGATCCGCGAAACCACCGCTATAGTGCTTCCAAAGGCATTTTCAATCTCCGCCGGGAGATGGCTCTCAAATACGAACGAAAGTGGAACGTTTCGCTCGATCCGGAAACGGAAGTGCTGGCCTGCATCGGCTCCAAAGAAGGGTTCAGTCATTTGTGTCTGGCGATGCTCGGCCCGGGCGATACGGCTATCGTAGCCGATCCGGCTTTTCCTATTCATATTTATGCAGTCGCTTTGGCCGGCGGTAATGTAATCACAGTGCCTCTCGGCAACGACCAGAAGTTTCTCGATACCATCGCTATGGTCTGCGAGCGATTGCTGCCGCGTCCCAAACTGCTGATTCTGAACTACCCTCACAATCCGACGACCATGACCGTCGAGCCGGGCTTTTTTGAAACCGTCGTTGACTTGGCCAAACGTTTTCAAATCGCCGTTATCCACGATTTCGCCTATGGAGAAACCTGCTTTGACGGCTATCAGGCCCCCAGTTTTTTATCGGTCCCAGGGGCTAAAGACGTTGGAGTTGAGTTTACCACGCTTAGTAAGCCGTACGGGATGGCGGGCTTTCGGATGGGGTTTGCTGCCGGGAATCGCCAGATGCTCAACGCCCTGGCTACCATTAAAGGATATTACGATTACGGCATCTTTCAGCCCATTCAGATTGCCAGCATCATCGCCATGCGTCACTGCGATGAGCATATCAAAATCCAAAACGCCAAATATCAGGCGCGACGTGATATTGTCTGTGAAGGACTGCGGAGAATCGGCTGGGAGGTCGAAGTGCCCAAGGCCTCCATGTTTGTCTGGACCAAGTTTCCGCTTGAACATTCCAAAGGAAAAGGAAGTCTTGACTTCGCCATGGAGCTGGTCGATAACGCCTATGTGGCCATGTCGCCCGGCCGTGCATTTGGGGAAAACGGGGAATACCACATGCGAATTGCTCTGGTGGAAAATGAGCAGCGGCTTCGCCAGGCCATGCGAAATATTGCACGCTATCTACAGGGCAAGCCCGTACCTGGAAAACGAAGGAAACGGGCGGCTATGTAAGAGGCAGCCCGTATCTCCTTCTAAAAAAGGAGGTTCCGACAACCTATTGCAGAAAACATCGCTGGATTCAGGTCCGAAAAAAACGCGGAAAAAAGGTGAAAGAAAACTTTTCTGAAAATTCTAAATTTTTCTCTTGACATCCAAACGGCAATTTGGTTAAATTACAGTACCATCTATATGGGGAGGTTCGAGGAAAGAGTGCAGCAGAGATAGAAGTGCCGAACGTGTTTTGACGCTGCAGTTTTTCGACAGGGGTTTCTGTCTGCGGATGTAAGGACACATCTTACCGTTCGAGTTGGGGAGGAATTGGACGCTTTTCTGAGGAAGAGGATACACGACGCAGGGAGATTCTGCGCTTGCATAGGCATCGCAAAATCATCCCCGCCTGAAACCGTGTACAACTCGGATTCGGGACGTAAGGATTGGTTTGAAACGTTCCGGATTTGAGTGCGAGATAGTATCGTGTGCGTGTGTGGTGTGTGTGTGGTACGTGTATGTGTTTCAGGTAGTAAAGTAGTGTAGTACAGTAGTTTTTGTAGCAGTTCGTGTAAACTCTTTTTAAGGGGAGACTATGAAACCGAACCTATGGCAATGCCGGATTTTTTTTCTGGCGTTGCTGGTTTCACCCATCTGTTGGGCAGGCATTGGAGATGAGGGAACATTAGCAGATTCTCTTGTCTTCACCTTTCTCCCGGGTTCCGGCACAGGTTCTGCGATCGTCACCAGCAAAGTCTATCAAGCCGGTGAGGAAAGCAACTACCGGGGCTTCTACATCTATACCTATCTAATCTCCGACGCAACGGTCAATCTCAGTACTTTTTCTGCTGAGATTCTTCCGAATGCGGTGATTGTGGCGTATGGATGGGACGCTGACGGGAAAGCCCCTCTAATCTGGGAACCGGTGAATGACCCTGTGGAAAGTATTGATGCCTTTTTCAACAGCTCCATCAAACCGGGTGAAACCTCTGCAACGCTGTGGTTCGTCAGTCCCCAAGGCCCCACTCAAGAAGACGGCGCACTGGCCGGTATTACGGGGGGAAGCTACAACTTCCTCGTCGGTAAAATTCTCACACCGATCCCGGAGCCGACCACTTGTTTGCTGCTGGCTGCTGGGGGCCTGCTGAGCCGTTTTTCTCGAAAGAGAAAACTCTGAAGGATGTAAGTGTACTGCAACTCTGACGGAACAGCCAAACTTTAAGCATGAGGAGGTCATTGAGTATGACCCGAATGATTGAGAAGAAGTATCACCTGTGGTTGATGATTGTCGCGGTGTTTGCTGCCATCCCGGCGGCGCAAGCAGCCCTCACCTACCTGCCGGAAAGTTCCTATTATTACGGTCAGACCCATTACACTATTGACCTCGGAAACGGCCAGATTCTCAGCGGACGCATCGAATTTGCTGTCTATGATACGCAGGCCTATCCGAGTGAGTTTACGGGGACAGCCCCCGGCTCTGGACGGTACATCTACGCCTACCAGATTTTCCAAAACTCCGGAGCTTCCAACGCGGCTCTGACCGCCTTTGTTGTTGATGGTATCGGTGAAGGAGCAATCCCAGCCGATAACCCCAACAGCTATATCGGCACGGATAACAGTGTCCCCGGTGTGGATGCTTCCCTGGCCTTTTTCAACGCGAGCCGCACACAAGGCGAATGGGATTTTCAGAATCCAAGCATTCAGGCCGGAGAAAACTCCGTTTTCCTGCTTATCCGGAGCAACAACTCCATTAAAGCCGGCACCTATCAGCTCTTCCCGCCGGAGGACAGCGAAATCCCTGTCCCAGGCGATGAAGACGGCACCATTCCTGAACCAGCAACTGTGATGATTCTTTCCCTGGGAACGGCTTTAGCAATCCGCAGCAGACGTTAACCGAAAAATGCCAACGAATGTCTAATATTATCGGCTTGGGAGACCCAAATGTCCAAGACAAACCGAACAAAGGTTTCAAAAAGGATGAAGGGACTCTGGCTGGCTGTTCTCCTGCTGGGGGCGGCAGGAGCAGCCTTTGCCGACACGGATGAAAACGGTTATGCCGTGCTGATAGAGCAAAGTCCGATTCATGCAGGAACAATTAACCCCGGCTTGGGCGTCCACAAGATACCTGTCGGCGCAACTATTACGCTGGCGGCGATGCCCAAGCCGGGTTATCGTTTCCTTTACTGGGTCGGCGATGTAAGCAATCCCACCAGTATGGCCACCGATGTGCGAGTTGATGCGCCCAAAATCGTCATTGCTGTCTATGAACGTGATGAATTTGAAATCCCCCTCGAAGTCAGCCGTCAAATGCCGGCTGGATATCCTCAGGGGGGAGCTGTGTCCTCCCCAACTTCAATCGGAGGCGGCACAGCAATGATGGAGTTCTACCCCGAACAAGAGTACAAGTACGCCTCTTACACATGGCCGGACTGGCCGGATGAAGAGACAAACGATCCTTTCCCTGTACCGGGTGATTCTACCGACAACATCATTCCGGTACCGGGCGATAATCCGATTCCAGAACCAACAACAGTGTGTCTATTATGCGCCGGGGCTGTTCTGCTTCGATTCAAACACGTTTCAGGATAGACCTGCCAACTTGACCGAACTCATGATACGTTCTACACCGGAGCGTTAGGGAAAAGACACACGTTCGTTGGCACTGGAGGAGGTGTTGTGAATATGGCCGAGTGTCCCCGGATACTCGGCTATATTCGTTTTTTCATCTCCCATCTTATAAGCCCATTCCTATAAATCATTTAGGCCCATTCTGCTCAGGAATTCACAAAAAAAATACATTTGCGAAACAAACTCCTTTCCTCAGACGTCTTAATACCAAAGAAAAGTCTAAATAGACTCCTTGTTTATTCTGAAGAAATGGTCTAAACTGAAAACATTAAACCCACAAAACTTGGAGAATCAAAAGACGCAGGTGCGAAAAAAAATTGGACAACTGCTTTGTGAACAGGGACTTATAAACGACTCGCAACTGACAGGCGCTCTTGAGTCCCAAAAACGCACAGGGAAAAAACTGGGACAGATTCTGCTCGAATCCGGCTCTCTGACCAGCCGACAGCTCATTGAAGCATTGGTGGAGCAGATAGGACTGGAAAAGAGGAATTTAGACGATATTTCCATAAAACCGGATGTTCTTCAGGAAGTTCCCCCTGAATTGGTCACGCAGTACAATGTTCTCCCCCTGGAACAGCACGATGGTCAGCTGACCGTCGCGATGGCAGACCCCTTTAATACAGAGGCCCTTCAGAATCTTCGTCTGGTTACCGGCTGCAGAATCCGGCGATGCTACAGCAGTCCGGCCGAACTGGAAAAAGCGATCCTGAAATATTACGGCAGCAATGTCGCCCGAATGCTCAAAGACCTCGTGCCGGCTGAGAAAAATGCTGATGCGGAGATGGAGACCAACGGGGAGCTGACTCCGGCCAAACTTCATGAACTGGCCCGTGAGCCCTCCCTGGTAAATCTGGTCAATCTGATTCTGCTGGAAGCTGTCGAAGCCCGTGCCAGCGATGTCCATATTGAGCCCTTTGAAAACTGCGTCAAAATCAAATACCGCATTGACGGAATGCTGATCGAAAAATCTACTTCTCCCAAACGGCTTCAGGCGGCCATTCTTTCCCGTATTAAAATTATGGCCAACATGAATATCGCTGAGCGATTCATTCCTCAGGACGGTCATATAGAATTTCCAACTGCCCGCGGAAAGATCGATATCCGCGTTTCCACGGTACCGAGCATCTTCGGGGAATCCGTGGTCATGCGGCTGCTGGACCGTAATACCGCCTTCATTCCCCTCGAAGAACTTGGAATGAATAAAAACACGCTGAAGGGCTTCAGCCATTGTCTGAGCAAAGCTCATGGTATTGTACTCGTTACCGGCCCGACCGGCAGCGGCAAAACCACTACCCTTTACGCCGCTCTCCACAAGATTTATAATCCAAGTTTGAAGATTATTACCATTGAAGACCCTGTTGAATATCAGCTCGACGGCATTATTCAAATGCCGGTCAATCCGCGACGAGGTCTGACGTTCAGCCGAGGGTTAAGGCATATTCTTCGCCAGGACCCCAATATTATCATGGTTGGTGAAATCCGCGACCGTGAAACCGCTGACATTGCCATCCGTGCGGCCCTGACGGGGCATTTGGTCTTCTCAACCCTGCATACCAACGATGCCGCCGGTGCCATTACAAGATTGATTGATATGGGCGTTGAACCTTTCCTGCTGGCAAGTTCGCTCGAAGGCGTCCTCGCCCAGCGTCTGGTCCGCCAAATCTGCCCCTTCTGCAAGGAACGCTACTTTCCTGACCCGCATCTTCTTGAAAGTCTGACCAACTCCATCTCGTTCGGTCCGGATGCTGTTTTCTACCATGGACGCGGCTGTGAAGAATGCAGCCAGACAGGAATGAAGGGACGTATCGGAATCTTTGAACTTTTGCGCATCACCGAACCCATACGCAAACTCATCGCCCAGCGGCCCACAACCGACCAGATTCTTCAGGCCGCCCCCGAAGACCATACCTCCATGCGGCATGACGGAATCGAAAAAATCCTCAAAGGCATTACAACTCCTGAGGAGGTCCTCCGTGTCACCCAGGGAATGGAGGAAGACGAGCGGACCGAAGTTAACGGAACAACACCCGCAGGAACCTCGTGAGAAGGAGCATGAATTTTTCGAATGATTCGATTTTCGTACAAAGCAGTCTCCAAAGAGGGCAAGCCCGCTGCCGGTATTATTGAAGCGGTGGACAGAAAAAGCGCTATCGCTCTGCTGGCCCAGCGGGGACAGTTTGCCCTCGAACTTGAAGAGACCTCCGCAGCCGCTCCCGCCGCAGCGGCCGTCCAGGAAAGTCGGCCCTTGTTTGTCTCCGGCCGCATTGCCAGCCGCGATATCCTGATGGTCACCGAACAAATCACCACCGCGCTGAGAGCCGGACTGCCGGTTCTTCAGGCCCTTGAAATCGTCGCCCAGCAGCAGAATAAACCGCCGGTACGCCGAATCTTAGAAGAATTGGCCCAGGCCGTCCGGTCCGGACGCTCCCTTTCGGAAGCCATGGCTGAATACCCCGCTGTGTTTCCAACTCTCTATCGGTCGATGGTCGAGGTTGGAGAAACGGGCGGTATTCTCGAAGAAACCATGCAGCAGCTCGTACGGCTGCTTTCCCGAGAACATAAGGTCCAGTCCAGTTTTCGAAACGCCTCCGCCTATCCTGTCTTTGTGCTTACAGTGGGCCTGATTTCCATCACCGTTATTCTGGTTTGGATTCTGCCCCAGTTAATTGAAGCCCTCGGTACAGACCTGACCGCCCTGCCTCTTCCCACGCGCATGCTGATGGGAATGAGCCATTTTCTTCTTTACTACGGCTGGCTGCTGGCAGCGGCTGTTGCCGCCGCTGTCTATTTCTTCCTTCGATGGAAGCGTACGGACAGCGGACTTCTCCAATGGGATACTTTCAAACTGAAAGTACCGCTGCTGGGGTCGGTTCTCCGCACCCTGTCTGTAGGCCGTTTTGCCCGGACACTCGGCTCGCTTACCAAATGCGGCATTCCGATTCTCGAAGCCCTTCAGGTTGTTCGCGACACCCTCGGCAACGAGGTGCTGGCCCGTCAGATCGACCATGTTTGCGAAGAAGTCAAGGCCGGCAGTGACCTGGCACGTCCGCTCGGCCAATCCGGTTTATTCGATCCGCTGCTGGTCCAAATCGTCTCCATCGGAGAACAGACCGGCAAGCTGGACGAAATGCTTCTGCAGGCCGCCGATACCTTTGACGAACAGGCGGACTCGGTCCTGCAGCGATATATGTCGCTGGTGCCGGCTATATTGATTCTGTTGCTGGCCGCCATCATTTTCTTTCTGATTGCTGCCACTCTGCTGCCGGTAATTGGAATGGATTTGAGCGTATTCAGCGGTTGAGACAGAAACAGCGGAAAGGAAACATCTATGAAACGAAAACAAAAAGCATTTACTATTATTGAGCTGCTGGCCGTGGCGATGATTATTGCTTTGCTGGCAGTCTTTGTTGTTCCGCGGGCATTTCGCGGACTCGGCAAAGCCAAACATGATATCGCCAAGGGGAAAATGGCTATCATCGAACAGGCCATTGCTCAGTTCCAGTATGACTGCGGGCGCCTGCCGACCGGCAGTGAAGGACTGGAAGCGCTGCTGACACCCCCCCGAGATGTCGAAGACAAATGGGCCGGCCCCTATCTTAAACCTTCCGAAATACTCGACCCGTGGGGTCGGCCGTATGTGTATGTGGAACCAGGCGCCGTCAATATTGGAAGTTATGACCTGATCTCCCTTGGAGCCGATGGTGTAGAAGGCGGTGAAGGTGAAAACGCGGATATTCTCAATGACTGAAATCAAGGGCCGCTGCTTCTGCCGGGGCGGCTTTACGCTGATTGAGCTGCTGACCGTGGCGGCGGTGATTGCGGCTTCGGTAATTGCAAGCGCTGCCTTGATGCTGCGCAACCAGTCGAAAACCAAGGTCATCCAGACCGCTCAGCAGCTGACTTTGGCCGCCAGAGCCGCCAGAGTCCGTGCCGTCGAGTCTGGGCAAAGCTGCCGGCTCGTCCTCGATCCGCAAAACTGCTGTTTCTTTATCCGCACTTCTTCGTCTGATGATCCGCAAGCCGTCTTGTCCGGTCCCTACAGCAAACCTGTTCAGCTGCCGGAATCTATCCGGCTGGAACAAGTCCTGCTCCTCGACAGCGAACAGACTGATATTTTTGAAATCGAATTTAAGCCCAACGGCTCTGCCCAAACCGCTGTCATCCAGCTCTCCGACGGCGGCAAAAACCAGGCCGCCGTTACCATTCATCAGATTACCGGACGGGTCAAAATGACCCGCGGTGAATTGACAACCCTGCTGATTGACCGCATAGATTTAGATCAGGAGCAAACCGCTGTCCAATGAACCAAAGAACCGTCCCATTCCGTTCCGGCTTCAATCTGCTCGAAACGATTCTGGCCTCCTCGCTTCTGGCCGGAGCCGCCATGACCATCGGCGCCCTCAGCAGCCGAAGCATCCAGGCCGTTCGACTGGACCAGCAAACCGAAAGGGCATGGGAACTGGCGGATATGCAGCTCAAACTTATCGATGCTTACGGCGTCTCCGGTTTTCAAAAACTTGGTCAATATACCGGACTGTTTCAGCAGGACAACAATTATTCCTGGCAGCTGAACATTCAGGAATTGGAAGTACCGTATCTGTTTTCCGTAGAAATCACTGTGTCCTGGCAATCCGGCTCGAAAGTCCATTCCATCCGCTGCCAGACCCGCTTTTGCGAGCCGCCCGAACCCGAAGGTTCCCAAATCCAGCAGACAGAAACATTCTCCGGCCAGACAGCCGCATCAAGTCCCTTATGAAAAATCGAGGATTTACATTACTGGAAGTGATTTTAGCAGCCACACTAACGGCTTTTGTGGCCCTGGTTGCCATAGCAGGCCTCCGTTCGGTGAGTATGACGCGAACCACCATCAGCCAGGCCTCCGATGCCGCCGATTCTCTGCGGTACGCTGCTGAAATCCTTGAGCGGGATTTGGCCAGCGTGGTGCGCGGACAAGGGGTCATCTTTGAAGGCATTGCAGCGGATTCAGCCATTGGAATGCCTTCTTCGCTCCGGATGCGAGTCTATCAAACCGAACCCGCTCGGCCGCAATCGCCGGAATCCGACCTCTATGAAGTTGAATATTCGCTTCTGCAGTCTGAGGATAAAATGCTTTTTGTCCGCAGAGTTTGTCCCCTGGTTGGTGTCGAAGTCGATCGTGAAGAAACCTCCGGCGGCATTCTTACTGTTCTTAGCGAATCTATCATTGATTTCCAAGCCCAGTATTATGACAACGGCCAATGGCTGGACAACTGGCTGACGGAGACAGAACTGCCCCAGCTGGTCCTTGTCACATTGGCGGCTTCGGATACATCCGACATTCAAAATACCTCAGAAACCGACCGCCGCAAACCCCGGATCCTTCAGCGAACCATTTGGATGCATTTTCCGGGTCAGCCGCATCTCGGACAAACTCTCTCCGATGTCTCTGAAACTACAGAAACAGAATCAGAAGGGAGCCAAACTCCTGTTCAGTAAGCAGCGTACAACTCGAAAAACCGGCTCAGCACTGGTCATCGTCCTGTGGCTTGTGATGCTGATGACCACTGTTGCCGTGGTTACAGCCAAGATGGCAATTCTCGAAAGCCGCATCAGCCAGATTGCTTCCGAGCGCATCCGCTGCCGATGGGCTGCGCGGGCCGGCGTCGAAACGGCCTGGGCGCTGCTCCTGGCTGATGATCGGGCCTCCGATACCAAACTGGATAACTGGTCTCAAAACGATGCTGAACTGGTTGATGTGCCGCTCTACGGCTGCCAATTCACCGTGAAAGTTACGGATGAATCCTCCAAACTCAATATCAATACCGTCCCCGAAACCCAACTGGCCTATCTGCCGGATATGACCGAGGATATCCTCAATAGTATCCTCGATTGGCGGGATACAGACGATGAAACCCGCCCCAACGGTGCTGAAGCCGGCTATTACTTGACCCTTCCCAACGGCTATTATTGCCGAAACGGCTCGCTGGTGACTATCCGCGAACTGCTTCGCGTCAAAGGGGTTACTGCCGACTTCTTTTACGGGCCCTCGACGCCCGAAGAGGCCTGGAGCGAAAATGAGGGCTGGGTTCATTACCTCACCTGCCATTCAGCCCAGCCGAACATTGACAGCCAGCAAAATCCCAAAGTGAATATCAACCAGGCCCAGCAAGATGAATTAATCAATACTTTATCGTTCAGCCGCAGCGAGGCCCAGTGGATTTTAAGCAATCGTCCCTTCCAGACCCTTGTCTCGCTGACAGAAGGCACTGCTGCCTCCTCTTCCTCTTCTGCCTCTGCCCAAACATCCACTACCAGAACAACCACGACTTCCGCAAGCCGCAGCGGCTCAACGGGGTCTTCCGGCAGTTCTTCCACCGGTCAAAGCAGATCCGCCGGCCAAAGCGGGGCTTCCCGCTCTCCCCAGACTCAAGGCGTCTCCGGAGGTACATCCTCTTCGTCAAACCGCCAAACCGGCACTGCCGCCGGCAGCGGTTCGCAAACTCAAAGTTCCGCCGGACAATCCGCTGCTGCAGGTACCTCCCGCAGCAGCAGCCAAAGCAGCACAACCACCACCGGACAAACCCGTTCTTCAAGCCAGCAGGCCGGAACCCCGCCCTCCTGGCAGAGTGTTCTGTCCAAAGCCGACCAAATCGCCTTCAGCAGTGAGACAGTCCTGCCAGGAAAGGTCAATGTCAACACCGCTCCGCTTATGGTGCTCTATGCCCTGCTGGAAGGACAGCGGCAGCTGGCAGAAAATATCCTTGCCCATCGCGAAGGGCGATCCGTCGGTTTTGCGACACTCGAAGACCTTAGTCAGGTTGAAGGAATAACGGAAACCATCTTAAAGCAAATCATCGATCAGGTGGATGTCCGTTCGAGTGTCTTTTCCATTTCGAGCAAAGCTGTCTCTGACGCCACAGGCCAAACCTACACGCTCGAAGCTATTCTTAATCGGGATGAACAGAACGGACGATTTTTATATTGGAGAGAACAGCAACCTTGACAATCGGGAGATTCAGGATTGGCAGCCGAACCAACAAAAAACAAAATGTTTGAAGCTTCCGTCGGCCTGCAGTGGTCGCCGGCCGAGAAGCAATTTCAGGCGGTCCTGCTCCGTCGCCGTCCTGAGGGAATTGAATTTGAGGGCCCCAAAACTATTTCGGCCAACTCATCTCTCCTGGAGTCACTGCGGCAGCAGTTTCGGCTGCCTTCTGACAATGCCAGCCCAGTTGCTCTGTCTGTCGGCATTGATTCCTCCCATGTTGGGTTCTACCGTTTTGAGGTGCCCGCCGTTCCTGACCCCCAGCTGGTGAGCATCATCCGCACGCAGGCGGAAGGATACCTGCCGCTGCCGGCTTCTTCCATGCGGCTGGCTTGGCGGGTTGATGCCAGACCCTCTGAAAATTGCTGTGTACTGGCCGCCATCCGAAATGAACTGTATGAACAGCTCATCGGCTGCTGGCCCGACTCTCAACCCCTCTCCGTTGTTCCCGACATCGTCGGTTTAACAGCCTGTTGGCAGGCCTTTTGTTCGTCCAGCCATCAGGAATCCGTCCTGCTCAAACTCACCCGGACTCAGGCCGCGGCCATCCTTGTCGAGGAGGGACGTATCCTCAATGCGGCACGACTCGATGTGGACCTGGAGGGGCCTTTCGAACTGCTCAAGACCGACGTAATTCAATTGCTCGAATCCATAAGTCCGCAAATCCGTTCTAAGCCGATCTTCTTATGGGAAAACAAGGAAAATCCTTTCCCCGATCTGGCGGAAGAACTGAAAAGCGAAGGATTTCAGATTCAGCATTGCAGTCCCCTTCCCGAAAAAATCCACCGCTTCCGGAACCTTCCCGTCCAAACCGCCGCCTCCTATCCCGAAGCTCTCGGTCTGGCCTTGCTCGCTCTGGACGGTGCGTCCATAGATTTTGACTTTACAATTGAATTAACGGAACCTGCACCCACCTTGCGCCAACAGATTTTTTCTGCCCCTGTCCGGCGGACCGCCCTTTCGCTGCTGCTGGCGGCTGTTGTCTGCACGGTCGGTCTGTACTGGAAAGACAAAACGGAACTGCGGCTCCTTCAAAAGCAGCTCACGACCGCAGAAAAGGGTCAAAGTGCCCAGCAGATGCTTCAGATGATGGAGTTTCGCAAGCAAGTCGCCGCGGTTCGTCCGGATATCATCGAGCTGCTCGAAATTCTCCGTCAAAGCCAGCCGGAAGGGTTGGTTCTTGACCAATTCCTTTTTGAACGAGGCAAACCAGTTGAATTGCGGGGAACGGCCGGCAGCTATGAACAGGCCTATGAATTTCTCAAAAACCTTCAGAAACGAAACGAACTCCGGCAGGCCCAGCTTCTCGAACCTACTCTGGATGAAAAAACCAAAAAAGTCACTTTTCGCATTCGTTTCCTGTATCGAAATTTCAGCGGATAAGCAACTCTATGCTCGAAAAACTAAATCCAAAAGAAAGAAGGACCGTTCTGACAAGCTTGAGCGTGTGTGCGGTTATCCTCGTTTACTTTTTACTCATTGAACCGCTCACTCAAAATTGGGGAACTGTCCGTCAGCAGCTTCGGGCGGCACGGGAAAAAGCCGCCCTGCTCCAGCTGGACCCGAAAAGCCCCCAAACCCAGCAGCAAAAGCGTCTGATGGAATTGGTCCCGGTTCTCGAAATGCCCCAACCCTCTGACCGGCAGGGACCGTTTCTTCAGGAGACTTTTACCAGCCAGCTGCGAAAGGTCGGCCTTGTCTCTCGACGGATGCAGCTGGTACGCGGGAGAACCCTTCGCAATGACCCCGCGGGCTATGTTGTGCTCAACCTCACTGCCCAGGGAAGCGGCACTTATGAGCAGATTCTGAAGCTCCTGGCAGACTTGCCCCAGAATCCCTACTATGTCGGCGTTCAGAAATGCCTGCTCAAGCCCGACCAAAAAGAACGGCAGAAACTGGAATGGGAAATTACCGTATTCACGTACGCCAGCCGGTAATAGGAGATAACCGATGAAATCCAAAGATAATAAACTGGCCCTTCGAATGCAGCAGTTGCGGCGGCTCATCTGGGTTTTTGCGGGCTTGATTCTGCTGGTCAGCTGGGTCAGAGCCGCTGGTGAAATCCTCCTCAATCCGGGCCGAATGGAGACTGCCGCTGAACGCTATGAATCACTTCAGAAAGAAGCCCTTTCGGCAGCACCCGATTTGAGCAAACGGCTCAAACCGCTGCAGGAACGAAATCTTTTCGTCCCCAAAATCATTCCCCAGCCCCCTCAGGCCACCCAAATCCTCGGCGACGCCGCCTTTTTCCAGGACCGCTGGGTCCGCCTCGGAGAAGAAATCGGCGGCGCCAAGGTCGTGGCCATTGACAGTACTTCTGTCACGCTTCTGTGGGAAGGAAAAGAAATCAAGCAATATCCGTTCGATTACAAACCGCAGGGACAAAATCAAAGGCCGACTGGACCCGATAACGGCCAGCAGAGCCGCTCTCGAACCGACAGCGGACGTGCTTCCAGCCGTCCTTCACCGGAAGGATTCACCGGTTTCGGCGGACGAGCACCGTGGGCAATGTCTCCTGAAGAACGAGATCAGCTTCGGCAGCGGTTTGAACAGATGACCCCCGAAGAGCGGCAGGCCCTTCGCAGCGAGATGCGCCGGCGGTTTGAGGAAGGCGGCTTCGGCAGAGGCCGACGCGGCGGCGGACCTGAACAGTAATCATCAAAATTAAAAAATAAAAAGAATCACAAAAGACAAAATCAGGACAGGCATTATGGAAAAGAAAAGACTTTTTATTGCGGTACTGCTCATCGGCGGCTTGCTGATTGTGTATTGGATGAACCTGCGATTTGAACCGGCTCCAAAAACCACAACACAATCTCCGCCAGCGGCTCCTTCCGCCCGCCCGAATCAAAACGAAACTCAAAATACAGCACAGACCCCTCCCGCAGCGGAAACAGCTGAACAAGCCCAGGGCCAGCAGCTATCTGAAGGGGAATCTTCCCCGCTGGAAGGGTCTCGACGGTTCGGACAACGCACCTTCGGCAGAAGACCTGAAGGGTTCAGCGGATTCCCCCGCCCTGAAGAAGGACAAGGAGCTTCCGAGCCGAACCAGAGCGGTGAGCAGATGGAAGCCATCCAGCTGAATAATATGGAAATGAATAATATCCTCAAAATCCTGGCTGACTGGACCCACAAGCCCGTCATTCCCGTCAATGATGAAATTATGCAGACTCGCCTTACCATTTATTCTCCCAAAAAACTCCCCCGTTCGGAAGCCCTTGCTTTGCTGGTTTCCGCTCTGCATGCACGGGGTGTTCTGGTGGATCAAACCGGCGGGACGGTCTTTCTGAAGCCGCTGGCTGCCGCACGGCTGGGAGCAGTCCCGACTCTTGGGGTTGGTGAACCCCTGGCGCGGATTGCCGACCCGTCCCAAGTAGTGGAAAAATGGTATCAATTGTCCAATTACAAGGCCTCCCAAATGGCGCAGATTGTCAGCTCGCTCATTGCAGACTACGGTCATGTCACAGCTGATGAAGCCACGAGGCGCATCTCTGTTATTGACACGGTTGAGAATCTCCGCCGCATTGAGCAGGTTATTCTCCAGCTGGATGTGCCGGAATCCGCGCAAACTGTTGAGCGCATCTTTGAATTGAAAAGTGCCGACCCCATCGAAGTGGTTCAGGTTCTCAATCTCATTCTCGGCCAGAGCTCTCAAGGACGGAGCACATCGAGTCAGAGTGGTTTTCGAGGCCCCAGCCGCGGTCGGGAAGGAACCCAGACCACAGCTGCTGCCGCTCCGGCCGTCGTCATTACATCTGGTGAAATCCCCATCCGTCTGATTCCCATGCCCAAACAGCACTGGATTCTCGCTCGATGCAGTCGGGAAGATATGCAGGTTATCGAAACCTGGGTTCAGAAACTGGATATTGGAGAAAGTAAGGAGCCCAAACAGCAGGTCTTTCAGATTCGCTATGCGGATGTGCGGGAGGTCGCTACGATGGTCACCCAGGCCATCCGCGAAATGCCCGGAACTGACCTGATGGCCAACCTTATTGTCCAGCCCCTCCAAGGTACCAATCAGATTGTTGTCTTCGGCAGCGATGAGAACAGGAAAATCGTCGAAAAACTTATCGCCCAAATTGACCTGCCTAAAGAAGATATTTTCATTGAGCGCACGTTCAAACTCAAACATGCCGACCCCGACCAAATCAAGCAGAACATCGAAGGGTTGTATGAAACAGAAGCCGGCAGTGTCAGCAGCTACAGCTACAGCTACGGCTCCAGCCGAAGCAGCTCACGTTATCGCACCATCAGTCCTGAAGATACTGTCAAAGTTATCTCCTATCCCACGCTCCGGCAGGTCACCGTCATTGCCTCCGAAAAGAATATGAACCGCATCGCCAAACAAATCGAGGAGGAATGGGATGTCCCGCTGGACCTTCGAAAAGACCAGTACCGCATCATTACCTTGCAAAACTCCGATGCGGTCAAAATGGCCGATCTGCTTACCCGTCTGTTCAGCGAAGAATCCGAATCCTCCGGTTCACGTTCTCTCCTGCGGATGCTTTTTGGGAATGAGGAAGGAACTAAAAGCAAAATCGTCGGTTCTCTCTACGGAATGCTCACCTTTGAAGCGGTTCCTGATACCAAAAAAATCATGGTTATCAGCAAGATTCCCGAGGCCTATGATGTGATTGAGCGTCTCGTAGAAGACCTGGACGGCCAGGAAGGCGCCGAGGTGCCGAAGGTGGTTACCCTCAAATATGCTGATGCCGAACAGCTCAGCGACCAGCTCAATGCAATTTTGAATGAGTCGGGTACGACTGCGACCATTCAGCGCAGCGTCCAAGGGCTCAGCGCCTACAGTACCGAAACCAGCGGAACAACAACTACTGAGGCCCAAATGCAGGAATCCGCCGGCACTATCCGGCCATGGTGGACTACCCAGCGGCAAAATGAAGATCAGATGCCTCCCAGCAACCTGATCGGGCGGGTGCGATTTATTCCTGTCGCAAGAAGCAAAGCCCTTCTCGTGCTGGCCCCGCCGAAATTTATGAACGACATCGTCTCTATGATTGAAGAACTCGACCAGCCCGGCATGCAGGTGATGATTAAAGTCGTCATCATGGAAGTGGACCATTCCGATGTCACTTCCCTGGGTGTCCGCCTCTCGTCCGATCCAACGGCCTTCGGCACCATCGGCGTCAACTCGCTGGACATCCTCAACAATCTTGCCACCAGTGTCACCCGTGGGTCCTTTGCCTTCTCGGCTGAAAGCAACGTTGATGCCCTCATCGATTTCCTGATGAAAAACACCAACGCCAAAATCCTGAACCAGCCAACCCTTTGGACCAAAGACAACGAAGAGGCCCGATTCGTCAAAGCCGAAAAAGTGGCGTTTATCACCGGTGATTCCTACGACCGCACCAATACGAATTCCGTCCAGCGGACCTTTGATTTTGAAGATGTCGGTGTTACCCTGCGCATCCGCCCGAACATCACGCCGGAAAAAGCTGTCGATATGGCCATTCATCTGAACATCTCCCAGCTCCAGGAAGAAATCGTCAATACCCAGCCGACCCGCAAAAACCTGGACACCATGACCCATATGATTATCAACGACGGCCAGTCTGTCATCCTCGGCGGCCTGCTTTTCCAAAATGATGTTAACATCGTTCAGAAAGTCCCCTTCTTCGGCGATCTGCCGCTGGTGGGCGGGGCCTTCAAGCACACTACTAAAACCCTTCAGAATGATGAACTGCTCGTCTTCGTAACCCCCTATGTCATCGATGACAAGTCGCTGGCCCAAATGCCCATCGAAACCCAGGAAGAACGAAACAGACAAATCTATCAGCCCCATCAAAAACTGAACAGGGAAATCGACCAACTTGAGAAGAGCATCTATGAGAAGTTCTTCGACCCAAATTCCTTCTAAACGGCAAGCACCGGAACAGGATGGATAAACTCGAAAAAAAAAGATTGTAAAAAACCACGGCAGAAGGTAAGATACCCTTAGAGTCGGCAGTTGCGGCGAACATAAGGAGAAGCTCTTTTTTAGAGCACACAGGGATTTATGGCTCCTATGAGCGGACTGGAAATGGGATGGGGGCAGATTGACGGGACCCTTCCCTTCAGTCCGGTCAGAGTTATTCTTTTGATCGGCTGGTTTTTTCTGTGCCTCTACTCTGTTCTGCGCTCGGATGAAAGTCCGCTCGTGCTCAACCGATATCGGCCATTGGCCAATACCGCAGCCCTGTTTTTTGGACCTGCCGTTCTGTTTGTCCTGTTTGTTGTTGATACTGTCCAAAAAGTACAGACAGGCACCCTCCAATGGAAAGAATTGCCTTCTTACACCCTGGCCGCCATTTTTCGGACCAATCCTGTCAGCAAAGCCCGCCCGATCACCTCCATCAGTCCTTCTATTGAACTGATGGACACCGCCGGACGGCACTTCGCCGACATCTACGCCAGCCAGTCCTCCGGCCGGCGAACCAACCGCGAAATTCTTGACCTGACGGAACGGCTCATTCTCGAAGGGATTCAGGGACGGGCTACCGATATCCTCATCGACCCAAAAACGGATGCTTTTTATACCGTCCGCTACCGAATCGACGGCCTGCTCCGCATCCACGAAGAAATCGACGGAAAAATCTGCAACGCCGTCATCAACAGCATTAAAGCCATTTCCGGAATGGACATCGCCGAAAAACGCCGTCCGCAAGACGGCGCTTTCATGGCCCGCACGCCCAATGGCGAAATCTATTTCCGTGTCGCATCCTCCGGCGTGCTCGGTGGAGAAAAACTGGCCATTCGCGTTCTCGACCAGACCCGCGGCCCGATGACCCTCGAAGAAATCGGAATGGATGACCGAACCCAGAAGGCCATCCGCAATATCATCCGGCAGCCCTCGGGGATGGTCTTAGTCTGCGGCCCGACCGGAAGCGGCAAAACCACCACGCTCTATGCCATGCTCTCCAATATGAATTTTCAAGAACGCAACATCGTCACTATCGAAGACCCCATCGAACACGTGCTGCCCAACGTCAGTCAGATTGAAGTCAACGTCAAAGCCGGCGTCACCTTTGCCTCATCGCTGCGAAGCATCCTTCGTCAGGACCCCGATGTTATCTGCATAGGCGAAATCCGCGACGCTGAAACCGCCGCTATGGCCGTCCAGGCCGCCCAGACCGGCCATCTGGTTCTGGCAACCCTCCACGCCAGCAGCAATATGGCGGCACTGGTACGAATGATGGACCTCGGCATTCGTCCCCTTCTGCTGGCCTCCGCTTTGAGTGTGATTCTCTCTCAGCGGCTGGTCCGCCGACTGTGCGACGCCTGTAAAAAAACAGCCGACTTGACCCAAAGCCAAATGGAATACTGCCGACAGAACAACATGGACAATGCTCAGATTTTCCGCGCAATCGGCTGTGAAAAATGCGGCGGAACCGGCTACTATGGACGCATCGCTATTATGGATGTTACCTACATGGATGACAAACTCCGGCATATCCTCCTCAGCGGCACGCTTACTCCCGCCGATATGAAGCAGAAAGGCGACCACAGTTTCTTCGCCACTCTCCGGCGCAGCGGAATGGCCAAAGTCCTGGCCGGAATCACAACCATTGAAGAAATCAAACGGGTCACGTCTCATTTAGGAGGATAAGATGTTTCTTGCTGCTGCCCTATTCATCGGAATCCTCTTTGCCTGGCTCGGGGTAAAAAAAGGCGTCTATGTGATGGCCGCCGCTGCCTTTAACTTTCTGATTTCCATCTACATCGGCGTGCTGGCCACCCCTGTTCTTCTCAAAGACAATCCCGTTCTTGAAAACTCCAGCTATTATGCCGCTTTCTGCATGCTTTTTCTCATAGCCGCCAGCTTCACAGTTTTACACGGTGTGTGCTTTTATCTGTTCCTTCGGCAGGCAGACTGCGTCTTCCCCATCGTCTTCGAAAAAGCAGGAGGCGGATTTTTCGGCTTTCTTATCGGCTATTTTCTCACTGCTGTTCTTCTTTTGGCTGTATGTATGATGCCCTTCTGCCGGCATCATCTTTTCCAGCGGTTTATTCCCTTTGAAAAAATGAAATCCTTCTCCTCCTCCGCAACCTCCAATCTCTGCCATTTCATGGCCGGCTGGTCGCTCGAATATCTCTCCGATAAACCCGAAAAAACCGTTGCTTACCTCATTTCTCTGGGCGAGGCGAAATCCTCCACTACCGATAACCCCTCCGAAATCAAAGCAGCCCCTTCAAAAATCCCTGCTCCAGGAACCCTTCTACCCCGCAACACCTCAGCACCTGCCTCCAAACACCCCTGAGTCCCTTACCGTCTTTCCGCCGCCCGTTCTGCCGATTCCACCGTATTGTAAAGCAGCATCGTAATCGTCATCGGCCCCACCCCTCCGGGCACAGGCGTAATCATAGAGGCCTTCTGCTGTACCGACTCAAAATCCACATCCCCCACCAGCCGGTAGCCGTTTTTGGCCGCTGGGTCTTCCACTCGATTGACCCCGACATCAATCACCACAGCTCCCTCCCGCACCATCTCCGCCGTAATCGTTCGCGGACGTCCGGCCGCCGCAATCACAATATCCGCACGCTGCACATGCTCCGCCAGGTTCCGCGTCTTCGTATGGCAAACTGTCACCGTCGCATTCCCCAGACGGCTCTTCTGAATCAGCAGATTTGCCAGCGGCTTGCCGACAATGTTGCTTCGCCCGACAATCACCACCTCCGCCCCCTCCAGCTGAACCCCGCTTCGCACAAGCATCTGCACAATCCCATGCGGTGTGCACGGCAGAAAGCATCGCTGACCAATAACCATCTTGCCCACATTAACAGGATGAAATCCATCGACATCCTTCTCAGGGCTGATGGCCATCAAAACCCGCATTTCATCGATATGCTCCGGCAGCGGCAGTTGAACAAGTATCCCGTGAACCCGCTCGTTTCGATTGAACTGTTCAATCCGGCTAAGCAGCTCTTCTTCCGAAACCGCCGCCGGCAGCCGATTGTCAACCGAATAAATCCCAATCTCAGCACAGGCCTTCGCTTTGGACTTCACATACGATTGGGATGCAGGGTCATCGCCTGCCAGGATGACCGCCAGGCCGGGCTGGATACCTCGCTGTCTCAGAACAGCAATCCGCTGCTTGAGTTCTTCACGCATTTGAGCCGCTATCTGCCTGCCGTCGATAATTTTTGCCGCCACATTGTCCCCTTTCCTCAAACTGTCCGTTTCCCCATCCTAATCTTTTATCCTATCCAACTCCTTCCCGCCTGTCGAATCCAATATAGCCGCTGCGCTGCCTCCGCCCCGTCTGTATGCTCTAAAAAAACATTGCCTTCATAGCGGCTTTGTCTTTTGACGAAGAAGATTTGTTGTTGGGTCGGCTGTTCCGCTCCCAGAAAACCCCTTCTGCATATCCCTGAATTGCCCTCTCTGTCTCGGCCAGTTCCAGCCGTTTCTCGGCCAGACAGCAATAGGTTTCATCCTGCTCGACACCTACATAATTCCGGTTTAATTTTTTGGCGGCGGCAGAGGTGGTCCCGGAACCCAAAAACGGATCCAGAACAATATCGCCCTCATTGGTGCTGGCCAGGATAATTTTGGCCAGCAGTTTTTCCGGTTTTTGGGTTGGATGTTCCGTATTTTCCGGCATAGACCAGAAAGGCACCGTCAAATCCGTCCACAGGTTGGAAGGAGCCGTCAAGCGAAAATCCCCGCCTGGTTCCCGCCCCCAGTCTTTGGGCCGGCCCTCATCGCAGGTATAAGGTGCAATAACTTTTCGTTTTAACTTTACCGCATCCACATGAAAAACGTAATCGTCGGAAACCGTGCAAAACCAGATATCCTCTGAAGTGTTCTTCCAATTCTTCTTCGCTCCACGACCCTTTTCCCGCTCCCAGGTAATCCGGTTGCGGACAATAAAATATTTTTCCGCAGTCATCTGGACAGCCGCACCAGCACGCCAGTCGGAGCAAAGATAAACCGACGCCGTCGGCTTTAAAAGACGAATCAGCGGCTTCAGCCAGGTTTCCAGAAGGGCGGCGTACCGCTCCTGAGATGTTTTTCTGAATTTCCGGCCGCGAAACTCTTTATTCAAATTATACGGCGGATCCAGAAACAGCAAATCCGCAAATGCATCCGGCAGAAACCTGGCGGCCTCCTCCATATCCTGACAAATCGTTTTCCCCAAAACTTCCTCTACGGAAACTTTCTTATTCAAAGAAATCAGATTTTTTCTGTAGAATTTTCTTTCATCGTGCGACAATTCGATGGTTTTATTCCGCCGTGCTCTTTGCTTATTGTTCATCGGAATCTTTACTTTCGCCTCTTTTCTCCTCTCCGCAATACCGATTTCCGCTGCCGCTGCCGGCTCGATAACGGAAGAGCATCCATTGCCCGAAATCCTACACACAAACACCGCCCTGTCAACCCTGCAACGGACCTGCCACCCGACAGAAACACATTTTTAAGGCCGAAAACCGCATTTTACAGCGTTTTTTACACTTTCTGTTTGGCTCCCGGCACCAACCGGATAAAATGTCCTTCGGAAAACCCGGTCTATCACAAACTATTTTTGGAGAATAAACCATGAAGACAATCCTCTTCCTCCTGCCCGTTTGGCTTGCCGCCGTCAATCCCGAATTTGCCGGCCCTTCCTCGCCTCTCTCCCCAGCCGGTTCCTCTTGCCAAAAAATCGTCGGCGGCTTTCAATTCACCGAAGGCATCACCGCCGACCCCAACGGCATCCTTTACTTTTCGGACATTCCCGCCGGCTCCATCTTCAAACTCACTCCCGACGGACAGGTGTCTGTCTTTTTGAAAGCCAGCGGTCCCAACGGTCTTCAGGTCACCCCAGACGGCTCTCTGGTTATCTGCGAATCCGCCGGCCCCCGACGGCTGCTCCTTGCAACCCGCAGCAAAACAATCATCACCCTGGCCGACGGATACAACGGAAAAAAATTCAACAGCCCCAACGACTGCTGGATGGACCCCAAAGGCGGAATCTATATGACCGATCCGCGCTACGGCAATCGGGATGACATTCAGCAGGACGGCGAACACGTCTATTACATCACCCCCGCCCGCAAAGTCCTCCGCGTCGTCGACGATATGGAGCGCCCCAACGGCCTCATCGGAACGCCGGACGGCAAAAAACTCTATATAGCCGATCACGCAGCCGGCAAAACGTGGCTCTATGATATTCAGCAAGACGGTACACTGGCTAACAAGCGGCTGTTCTGTTCCGACGGCTCCGACGGAATGACCATCGACAACCAGGGCAATGTGTACCTCACCTGGCGTCGTCAGGTCAGAATCTACTCCCCTGACGGCATTCTGCTCGATTCAATCACCCTGCCCGAAAGCCCAACCAACGCCTGTTTCGGCGGCCCGCAACAGAAGACCCTCTACATCACCGCCCCTTCCTCTGTTTACGCAATGGAGATGAAAACCCAAGGGGCAGGAACCAACTGATTCTTACGGCTGCTTCTGATAAACCCGCACATAATCCACCTCAAAACGGGCCGGAAATTCGGTCTGCGACGGATCTCCGCCCTGCGTGCCGCCAATCGCCAGATTCAGCAAAATATAATGCGGCTCATGGAAGGGATTAGCCCTTTCTTCGTCCTGGTTAATCGTCTTGGAAAGGTCGATCTCATTTAAAAGCATGCCGTCAACATACAGCCGGATAAAATGCTCATCCCAATCCATCCGCCAGACGTGAAATTTCTTCGACCAGTCCGGGTCCCCGAACTCTTCCAGCGGCTTCTTCAGGTCATCCCATGCCGGCTTTCCTCCGCCCCCATCCCAGCACGCATTGGCCAGAAGCATCCCCCGAAAATATTCCATAATGTCAATCTCGCCGCAGCCGGGCCAGCGCCGGGCAGACCCCAGCGTCCAGAACGCCGGCCAAAGCCCCGGCCGGGTGTCAATCCGGCCGCGCATTTCAAACCGCCCGAATTTCCACGAATGCCGACCCGCCGTCTTTACACACGCCGACGTATAGTCCGCATATTCGCGATTCCGACGCCACGACCGGCTGTCAGCCGCATAATTCGGATTCTTCACCCGTTCCCGCCGTCCTTCAATAATCAGAAACCCCCCTTCACAAAACGCATTGTCCGGCTGATACCATTGAAACTCCTCATTCCGAACAAACCCCTCTTCGTACGTCCAGTTTTTGGGGTCCGGTCTGCCGTCCTTGTCAAACTCATCCGCCCACACCAGAACATAACCATCCCCCTGCTCTGCCCCCGTCTTGGCCTGTCCCCAAACAATTCCTGTCACAACTAGTCCCGCCAAAAAAAGCATCCGCCGCTTCATAGGTCTTCCTCCCATCGGTTTTCCCGAAAAAAGAACCTGCATTCGTCAAATATAAAGGAAACCATTTGTAAAAAACCAGTTTACCAAATAAAATAAATTTCATCCAAAACATTTGTTGAAAAGACAGGAAAATGAAACAATCAAATCGTTCTTTCTTTGCTTCCCTTTGCCGTTCTTGTCTCCAATTTCCTGCCGCTTTTTGCATATTGCTTCTCTCTTTCACGGGCTGCTCCAGCAGCGGTTCGCAGCCGCGTCAGCCGGTGATGCTCGAATTAGAGGGAGATCTGGCGGTACACGACCCCGCCATTATCAAAGAAGGAGATACGTATTATCTATTTTGCACGGGCGGAAGCAGGCGAACCGGCTACGTCCCCATTCGCTGCTCTCCCGACCTTCGCCATTGGGAACTTTGCGGATATGTTTTTGATAAATTGCCGGAATGGGCCCCTGTCGAGATTCCCGGCACACGCGGAGTCTGGGCACCGGATATCTCCTATTTTAACGGAAAATACCATCTCTATTATTCCATCTCCACTTTCGGAAAAAATAATTCCGCCATAGGTTTGGCAACCAATAAAACCCTCCAATTTGACAGCCCGGACTATAAATGGGAAGACCAGGGGATGGTTGTGCGCTCCACCGCAGGCGTTGATGACTGGAACGCCATCGATGCCAACGCCGTTATCGAGGACGAGAACAATATCTGGCTCTGCTGGGGCAGTTTCTGGAGCGGGATTCAGATGAGACGCCTCGACCCGGCCACCGGCAAATTGTCCGCCGAAGATACCACCCGCTACACCCTCTGCAGCAGACCCCGTAAAGGCACGTCTGAAACCCCGCCGGTCGAAGGAGCGGTAGAGGCCCCCTTTATCGTCCGGCGAAACGGCTGGTGGTACTTGTTTGTTTCCTTTGACCTATGCTGCCGCGGCGCCGACAGCACATATAACATCGTGGTAGGCCGTTCGAAAAAAGTTACCGGCCCCTACATAGATCGCGACGGGATACCCATGCTCGAAGGCGGCGGAACCCAGGTGATTAAAGCCGAAACCGAGAACTGGAAAGGGCCGGGACATTGTGCCGTATTTCGCGAAGGAGACCAGGACTATCTGGTTTTTCATGCCTACCACGGCCAAACCGGCAAATCCGAATTAAAAATCTCCACAATGGAATGGAAAGACGGCTGGCCTATCGTCGCCCCCCTGCCTTAAGTCCGCAAGCCCCATGCCCATAAGCCCATAAAAAGGAAAGGGCCTGCACCATTATTCGGTACAGGCCCTCATAATCCTGGCAATCACCTACTTTCGCCCCGAAGGACTATCATCGGCCGGACGGGCTTAGCTTCTGAGTTCGGAATGGGATCAGGCGTTTCCCCGTCCGCATAGTCACCAGGAGATTTATGGTTCAGCGAGATAACCCCGCTGACATTCTCTTCACTTGTAAAAAACAAGGCAGATTGGTCAAACCAAGCGATGCTTCCAACCTTCGGCGAAAACATACAACCAACTGATTGATATGGTCAAGTCTTCGACCGTTAGTACCGGTTAGCTGAACGGATTTCTCCGCTTACACACCCGGCCTATCAACCTGGTAGTCTTCCAGGGGTCTTTCGGACCCGAAGGTCCACGGAATCCTAATCTTAGGGTTGGCTTCCCGCTTAGATGCTTTCAGCGGTTATCCTGTCCCGACTTAGCTACCCGGCGGTGCAGCTAGCGCCACAGCCGGTACACCAGAGGTCAGTGCTTCCAAGTCCTCTCGTACTAAGGAAACATCCCTTCAAGATTCCTACGCCCACGGCAGATAGAGACCGACCTGGCTCACGCCGGTCTGAACCCAGCTCGCGTACCACTTTAATCGGCGAACAGCCGAACCCTTGGGACCGCCTTCAGCCCCAGGATGTGATGAGCCGACATCGAGGTGCCAAACCGCCTCGCCGCTATGAACGCTCGGAGGCGATCAGCCTGTTATCCCCGGAGTACCTTTTGTCTGATGAGCGATAGCCTTTCCACACAGAACTACCGGATCACTAAGTCCTGCTTTCGCATCTGCTCGACCTATCAGTCTCACAGTTAAGCACCCTTCTGCCTTTGCGCTCAATGCGTGATTGCCAACCACGCTGAGGGTACCTTTGAACTCCTCCGTTACTCTTTAGGAGGAGACCGCCCCAGTCAAACTGCCCACCTAGCACGGTCCCATGCCCGGATTCACGGGTCACGGTTAGGCGACTAACATACCAAGGGTGGTATTTCAAGGTTGGCTCTGCGATGCCCGGAAGCACCGCTTCACAGCCTCCCACCTATCCTACGCATGATATGCCAGGCGTCAATACCAGGCTACAGTAAAGGTTCACGGGGTCTTTCCGTCTTGCCGCGGGTACGTGGTATCTTCACCACGTCTACAATTTCACCGAGTCTGTCCTTGAGACAGTGCTCCAGTCGTTACGCCGTTCATGCACGTCGGAACTTACCCGACAAGGAACTTCGCTACCTTAGGACCGTCATAGTTACGGCCGCCGTTTACCGGGGCTTCAGTTCGGAGCTTCGCCCCCGAAGGAGCTAACCCATCCCCTTAACCTTCCGGCACCGAGCAGGCGTCATTCTCTATACATCCACTTTAACGTGTTCGCAGAGAACTGTGTTTTTGGTAAACAGTCGCTAGAGCCACTTCACTGCGCCCTCAGCATGCTGATATCGAAATAGCAGCACCTGGAGGGACCCCTTATCGCGAACTTACGGGGTCAAATTGCCTAGTTCCTTAAGGACAGTTATCTCGAGCGCCTTAGGATATTCTCCTCACCTACCTGTGTCAGTTTTAGTACGGTCACGCTGCCATCAACCTGCGGAAGCTGTTTCTCGGCATCTGTTCGGGTCACTTCGGCATCCTAAATTGGCCTCGTCCTTGCGGAACCCGCACTACTAGTCGCGGGATGACCGTAAAAGATGCGTCACTTCCCTCGTCCGGCAACGTGGTGCAGGAATATTAACCTGCTGCCCATCGTCTACGCCTTTCGGCCTGGACTAAGGGACCGACTAACCCTGGGCGGATTTACCTTCCCCAGGAAACCTTAGGTTTTCGGCGAGCAGGATTCTCACCTGCTTTATCGTTACTCATGCCGGCATAATCACTAGCAGCCGCTCCACGGCTCGTTTCCGTACCGCTTCGACGCAGACTGCTACGCTCTCCTACCACGTCCAAAGGACATCCGCAGCTTCGGTTTTCGGCTTATTCCCTGTCATTATCGGCACCCAACTGCTCGATCAGTAAGCTATTACGCACTTTTTAAATGGTGGCTGCTTCTAAGCCAACATCCTGATTGTCACAGCAATCAGACTTCCTTAGTAACTAAGCACGAAATTCGGGACCTTAGCTGGCGGTCTGGGTTCTTTCCCTCTCGACCACGAAGGTTATCCCCCGCAGACTGACTCCCACGTTTGGCCTGTTGGTATTCGGAGTTTGGTAGAGGTAAGTAGGCGGGTAGCCCCTTATCCTCAATCAGTAGCTCTACCCCCAACAGGGAACACGCGAGGCTAGCCCTAAAGCTATTTCGGAGAGAACGAGCTATCTCCAAGTTTGATTAGACTTTTACTCCTCTCCACAGCTCATCCCATAACTTTTCAACGTTAACGGGTTCGGTCGTCCAGGGATTTTTACATCCCCTTCCACCTGGCCATGGATTGACCACTTGGTTTCGCGTCTGCTGCTTGCGACTCAACGCCCTGTTCAGACTCGCTTTCGCTGCGGCTTCGCACCTGAAGTGCTTAACCTGGCCACAAACAGCAACTCGCCGGCTCATTATGCGAAAGGCACGCAGTCACCCGTTTCCGTCCCGAAGGACGGACATAGGGCTCCTACAGCTTGTAAGTGTATGGTTTCAGGTCCTTTTCACACCCCTCGTAGGGGTTCTTTTCATCGTTCGCTCGCGCTACTTTTCACTATCGGTTGTCGAGGAGTACTTAGCCTTGGAGGGTGGACCCCCCAGCTTCACACGGAGTTCCACGAGCTCCGTGCTACTCTGGTACGTCGACCGTAACGGAGGACACTGATCTTTCGCATACAGGGCTATCACCTTCTGCGGCCGGACTTTCCAGACCGTTTTGCTGATCGTGTCTTTGTAACTCCTGATCGACGCCCACAACCCCAAAAAGCAAGCTTTTCGGTTTGGGCTTTTCCGCTTTCGCTCGCCGCTACTAACGGAGTCTCAATTGATTTCCTTTCCTGCAGGTACTAAGATGTTTCAGTTCCCTGCGTTCGCTTCTCATGGCCTATGCATTCAGCCAAGGATGGCGGAAAACGGTTGCCCGTTTCCGTCGGGTTTCCCCATTCGGAGATCCCGGGATTAGCGGATGTTCGGCTCCTGCCCCGGGCTTATCGCAGCCTACCACGTCCTTCATCGCCTCTCGACACCAAGACATCCCCCATACACTCTTAGTAACTTGACCATATCAATCAGTGATTGCATGGCCTCTCGCCGACGGTACACTTGCGTGTACCGTTTTGGTTGGTGTTGACGCTTGAGTGGTGAATGAAAACATAATGATGTTTCATTTCCCACGATTCAACCAATCTGCACTTGTCAAAGAGCTTTATTCTGTTTTCAGAGGACAGCCGACAAAGCAGCTGTTTCTGATAAACCCATTTATTGGAGACGATGGGACTCGAACCCACGACTTCCGGCTTGCAAAGCCGGCGCTCTCCCAGCTGAGCTACGTCCCCGGACCCCAATGCGATTGCTTCAGCAGCAACCGCCTAATCAAAATGGGCCCGGGAAGACTTGAACTTCCGACCTCACGCTTATCAGGCGTGCGCTCTAACCAGCTGAGCTACGAGCCCGACAGGTAGCCGCACCTGACAGCAAGGACGTCGTCCCAAGGGCCAGTCGGCTCTAAAGCATCAACCATCGTCTTTTCATTTCCCAAAGAGCAACAAAAATGTCGCTGCCCAACTTTATCAGCGACATCGGCTGAGTTTTGGAAGTTTACTCACTTCCACTGAGCAGTCAAGCAAGAAAACAGAATTTTAAATTTTTTTTCAAAATCTAAAAGCCGTCTCTTCTTTATCACCACTCCCTTAACCCCCTCCAGACTCGTTAGTATAAGTATACTTAAAAAAACGTCAATAGTTTTTTAATTTTTTTTCAAAAATTTTTATATTTCCTTGCCGTTTATAGACATTTCCTGTCTTTTTCAGGAAACATAATTCTCTTCGTTTTCTATTTCTGGGAGTCATCAAAACGCTTCTATCTATTTATGAATCAATACGTTAGAAACGTACCTTATTTCTTCCTCAATTGTTCGGCGATTTCCTGAACAATTTTGCTCTTTGCCTCTTCCAGAGGTCCGGGCACGGTCACACCAGCCGCAAGGGTATGCCCCCCGCCCCCATATTTTTGAGCAATCACTCGAACATCCACCTTCCCCTTGCTTCGGAGAGAGCAGCGAAACCGTCCATCAGAAAGTTCAACCAGCAAAAACGCCGCCTCCACGGTTTTGATTCGCTGGCATTCATCAATCAGATTTTCCGTATCCGGCCCTTTCGCACCCGTTTCCTCAAAATCTTTTCGCAGAAGGTATTGAGACGCAATCTGCTCCTGTTCATACAATTCCAAATGGTCCAGCATCCGAACCAGCAGACGCAGACGAGCCGGAGTAAAACTCTGATACATCATCCGGTAGATCTCATCCGGGCGGGCGCCGGCCTCAATCAGTTCCGCAGCGGTGCGGAAAATGCGGCTGTCTGCATTTCCAAAACGAAACCATCCGGTATCCGTGGAAAGGGCCACAAAAAGCGCTTTGGCTATCGAAGGCGTAATCGGCCAGCCGGCTGCTCTGAATAAATCGTACACAATCTCGCCTGCCGCAGCCGCTTTGGCATCAATCAGCTGAACATCTCCAAGACCATCTCCGGTCAAATGATGATCAATCACAAGCACCTTTTTGGGAGGGGCATCATGCTGAAACCATATTTCAAGCCCCGGCAATTGAACGAGACTGTTGGTATCCACCACGATAAGCAAATCACACTCTCGCCAGGGTTCCTCCATCAGCTGCTCGCTGCTGAAATCGTTGCCGAGGACCGGCACTTTCTTATCGAACAAATCTGCATACCAGGAAGCGGGAGGAGATAAAAAAAGCGGAAAGACCTTCTTGCCATGTGCCAAAAGAGCATCTATGAGAGCCCGCATACATCCGCAGGCATCGCCATCCGGACGAATGTGAGTTGTAATTGCAATCTGGGAAGATTCTTCAAGCAGTTGAATTGCTTTTCGAAAGTCCACATCCGAAATTCGGCTATTTTGTTTTGGAACAATCATGGTTATAAATAGATAATCTGCATATGGGGCTAACAACGAAAATCTTATTAGCAGCGCTTGGCTGATTTTCAGGTCGCCAGCGATTTTTCAATTTGAATCCTTTACCCTCTGCAAAAAGAAAACAGCAGCAGAAAAGGGCAGCAAAATCAACTCGAAGCCATTTATAACAAGAAAGACTTAAAGCCGTTCCTGAAGGACTGTGATTCCTTCTACCACTTTGCACGTATGGACGGCAAAACGATCAGCAAAAGCCGGCCGTGACCGCGGATACGCTATTTCAACTGCTTGTTTAAGTTTGTCTTTGTCTTCCGCCAATACCAGTGCCCCCGCCGCCCCCTTATCCCCGCCGCCGAGCATGCGTTCGCCGAGAACACCAGGAATTGTACGGGCGATATCGCACATTGTTTCCAGCTCCGGCCCTGATATCACATATTCATCACGCAGGCCAATTCCATCCTCGCGGAAGATGCGGCCAACGGTGGCAATATCGCCCTTCTTCCACGCCTCGAGCATCTCGTAAAAACGCTTTTGTGCTTTATAGATATATGTCATCCGGCTGACCAAATGAGGAAATTCCTTTTCAAATCGCTCCCGGATTTGCCGATAGAGCCGCTCCTCTCGAATATCGGCAAGACAGCGGATGGGAAAGCCGGCCGACTGGGCCTTTTGAACCATTTCTTCGCATTCAGCCCGACGAATCTTGTACGTCGATTTTTCAAGTCCAGGCCGGACGGTGCCGGTATCCATTACCACAATCCGGAATTCGGCTGCTCCCTTGCCCAGCGGCACATAGGAAATTGAACGGTCAGACGGACGATAATGGGTTCCCATCCCCTCTTTGGCAAACAGAATCATAATCTGATCCAGCTTGCCGCAGGGAGAACCGATATAGTCATTTTCAACGGCCTGCGCCAAATCGACAATCTTCATCGAATCGGATTCGTGAATGCCGTTGACATCCAGAACCGAGAGAATCAGATTCAGAGTAAGGGAGGCCGAACGGCTCATGCCGCCGCCGGGAATGTTTCCGTAAAGAACCGCATCCATCCCCTGCGTGAGGGGATACCCTTCCCGCCGCAAAACAAAATCCACTCCATAGGGAAATCGGGCCCATGTGTCGGCAATGAGAGGAGACTTGGGAGGCGGCACAGAACCAAGCGCAAACTCAATAACTCCATCATCAGGAAAATTGCCGCTGAAAAGACGCATTTTGCCGGTTCCGTTGGGTTTGTAAGCCATCCAGATAAACCGGTCTGTCCCTACCCCAAACAGCTCCGTCCCATTGTAATCCCCGTGCTCAACCCCCAGGCAAAAGCGGGAAGAACTGCGGCGGATTTTAGCACCGGCCAGGGGAAAGCCCTGTTCGCCGGCCAATTCCCTCAAAACTGACAAGGCCTGATGATCTTCACTAACCTGCACAAGCAAACTCCTTATTTTGCCAAACAAAGCGGACTGAAAATTACATACAAAAGCAGAGTAAGCACCACCACCACAATACCGGCCGAAAGAACGCCCCTGGAAGAATGCAGCTGGATAGTTGTGTTCTGCCGAAACTCTACCGGCTTCGCCAGCGGCTTCAGAATCGTGATTATAGCCATCACCAGCAGACAGACAAGAAAGCTGATTGCCATGCGGTTCAGGAAATTCCCGATCAAGAAAGCCATAACCTTATTTTCCATCAGATTGGTGAGGGTAGAAATGTATTTCAAACCGCCATACACAACAAAATTTGTGACCAGACCCACCACACCGCAAACCGCCGGGCCGCGGCGTACGAGCAGTCCAAACACAAACACCGCCAGAACACCCGGCGACAAGAAGCCCTGACTTTCCTGAATAATGGTAAAGATACTGTTGCTGATTTTGGGGTTACCCAGTTGCGGGGCTAAGAAAACAGCCACCGCCGTAAAGACAACCACGCAGACTCGCCCCAGCGTCACAATCGCAGACTGGGATGCATTCGGCGACAGATACTTCTTGAAAATATCCATCGTAAAGATGGTCGAGGCAGCATTCAGCATGGCAGCCAGCGAGCTGACAATAGCCCCCAGCAAGGCCGCCAGAACAAAGCCGACCAGACCGGTTTTAGCCGGGAGCACCTTGCTGAGCAGATGTCCCAAAGCAGAATCATATTTGTAGCCAAGGAATTTTTCTACGGCCACGGGAGCATTTGACTGCTGCGCCGCCTGACGGACCGATGCATTGTAGCTGTCCAATTCTGAGGCAAGGGTCGGAAAGACTGTGCGCCAGGACTTATCCTCTGATTCAAATACAGTAAACGGCCGGACTTGTAATGCGCTGTACTTTTCCTGGGTAATCGGCAGTACAAAGGGATTTTTGACGCGACAGGCCTTCATACTTTCTTTATCCTGAAAAACAGCAACCAGAATTTTGCCCTCCTCATGTGCTGCCAACTGTTCCGACGAAGGAGATTCTACCACCTGTACAAGCAGCGTATTGGGGTTGGCCTTTTGATACTTTGCAAAAACCGGGGCATTGTCAGCGGCCGCCTTGGATTTCATCTCAGGAGCAAACAAATTAAAGGCAATAATCCCAGGAACGACAATCACAAAGGGAATCAGCAGCTTCATAAAGGCCGCAAAAACAATTCCCTTCTGCCCTTCCGCCAGCGAAGCAGAACCGAGCGTTCGCTGAGTAATGTACTGATTCAATCCCCAATAATAAAAGTTCGGTATCCACAACCCCAGGAGCAAAGCCGTCCAGGGAAGCGTAGCATCGTTCATCGGCAGAAACATATTCAGCCGCACCTTATTCAGAGAGACAAACCTTTCCAAAGCCCCTTCCCCGCCGCTGAATGTTTTCGTGCCGACAGCACCGGTAGTCACATCTTCAATATAAGAGGCCTCCTGAACACCGCCGAGCATTTTAAAGGCAAAAATGAGAATCACGACCCCACCGACAATCAAGGCGCTTCCTTGAATCAAGTCTGCCCACGCACAGGCCTTCAGGCCGCCGGCTGCCACATACAGCATTGCAATAATGCCAATAACCAGAGAGGCCTGGGCCACCGTGGGCACAACTCTCATCTCCATCTCCTCCGCCATTGTATTGAGGGTAATGGCCCCCGAGTAGGTCACAGATCCAAGCAGAAGGAGATAAATAAAGATGGTAGCCACTGCCATAACCGTACGGGCTGCTGAATTATAGCGGTATTCGAGAAATTCCGGCATGGTATAGATGCCTGCCCGCAAAAAGTAGGGCAAAAAGGCGAAAGCCACCACGACCAGTGTGATTGCTGCCATCCATTCATAACTGGCAATCGCCATGCCGATATAGCTGGCGGCGTTTCCGCTCATTCCAACAAACTGTTCAGAAGAAATATTGGCGGCAATCAGGGAAAACCCAATCAGCCACCAAACCAGCCCGCGTCCGGCCAAAAAATAATCCTCACCGGATTTTTCATTTCGGCTTTTATACAGTCCCAGTCCTACGACGCAGACAACAAACACTACAAAAACGATAACATCTAAAATCCCCATTGTATGAACTCCTTAAAAACTGTTTTCTTCAGTATGTTTCCTCTCAAAATTATTCTCGAATTATCCATATTTTGGAGGCCATATCAATAAAGATTTTCTGCAGAACCAGTAATTGCCCCCCTTTCTTTTTCACAAATACTTGCAGACAATCGATGCCTACCAACACCCATATTGGATAGGGGGCTGATTCGGCTTATCTTTTAGAACAACAAAAATCCCGACTGAAGGGTACTCTTGAGTCAACCGCTCTATCTGCTGCAAGCTCATCACCATGCTCGCTGTCGATAAGGCGTCGCAGAGAGCTGGATCGCCGCCTTTTACCCATACTGCCGATTTGTCCTGAATTGCCAGACCGGTAACAGGATGAATCATATCTGTACCTCTTCGAAGTCCGGAACAACTCAAGGCCTCCCTTTTCATCTGAAGCACGCGAATTATCTGCTGCGAAACCGGATTGGTAAGCTGGACTTTCCAGCCGGCCGCCCCGGCAGGCGGCTCCAGCGCCAGAAGCGTGCTCATCCCGCCGTGAATGATTGCTTGGTGAACTTTCCACTCATTCAAGACAGCGGCTATCTGCTTAACAGCGTATCCCTTGCCAATTCCCCCCAAATCCACCATAATCCCATCGGCATTTACTTCAACCGACATAGTTTCAGGGTGGATTTTCAACTTATTCATTCCCACCGACTGCAGCATTTTTTGTACAGCATCCATCGAGGGACTTTGTTCTTTCCAAAGGTCAACCAGCCCCCCTACCGTTATATCAAAAAGCCCTCCGGTTTTCCGATAAACCTGCTGGGCAACCTGCAGGCACTCCATCGTTTCCGGAGAAACAAGAATGGATTGTCCTTTTTTTAAAGTTGAAATCCGGGCAATATCACTGTTGGGGAGAAACCGGCTTAAAAGTGATTCAAGCCGGTCCAGTTCGACAAAAGCGGCCTGAGCTGCTTTTGCTGCATAATGAGAGTCTGGATACTCCAGAAGCACCTCAAAATCACAAGCCATTGCACGATGGCAAAAACGAAGCGGTTTCATCTATTCGGCTCCGCTCAATGTCTTTGGCCCAACCAAGCGAATCCTATCTGAAAAATCTTTCCGGATATATCCTCTCCACTCAAGAGATGGCCGCAGGTAAACGGGCTTGTCAAAAAAAGGAAGATAGAGGTGCCGGTGTCCTGGCGGCGGAAGTTCATATAAATAGTTCAGAATCGGCGGTTCCAGCCGGGCATCCGCCAAAATCAGCGGAGCGGCGGGACAGTCCGGATCCGGCCGGCTCCAGTAGCCAACCGTCTTAAAGTTGCGAAGATACCACGGCCAAGGCCAATAATCCCCTCCTTCAGCAAAAATCTGAATATAAAGATGTTCGCCCTCCCCGCAGGCCTCTGCCGCCTGGCGGACCTTTTCGGTCATTTGGAAAATATCCGGCGTTGTATGTCCATAAACATAAGGATTAGAAGGGCTTGCTGCATATTTTGTCATTAGAAACAAACTTTGTATCAGCGGGCTGAAAAGACCAAAGATAAGCAATACTGCTGCCGCAATCCATTGCTCTTTGGGGCCGGCAGACCATCGAAGAAATCGATCAGCTGCTGTGCCGGCCAGCAGCGACATTCCATACAAAAAAGACAGGACATTCCAGGGTGTTTTATAGGGAATGATGGAATAAAAAATTGTCAAAATAAGAGTAAACAGGCCCAGAAAAGCCGATGACGGAAAGGACTTGCTATCGGGCCTCTCATGCAAAACAATAAAAAAACCGAAAAACGCCAGTGCGGCAATCCCATCTTCATTCCAGCTGAGCGGCTCAAAAAACTCCACCCATGTGAGCAAATCCAGATAATACCACCACGGATGAAAATGGGCCGACTGTCGGGCGGCATGCGTCGGATAAAGCCAGAGACTTCGGATAGAATCGGCAAGCCCCTGCCAATGCGTCCCAAATCCCGAAAAAAGCAGCAGCCACACAACCAAAAAGGAAGCCAGCCCTCCGACAATGTGGACGGGACGAAAGGAAAAGGGTTTGCCAGCAGAAGGCCTCCAGAGCAGAAGAAAAGCCAAAGCCGCTGCGGCAAAAGACAGGACGCTGGTCTCCTTTGTGGCAAACATCAGGCCCGCCGAAAGGCCTGTAAAAACAGCCCATCTTGTCTTCGGCTCCTTCAGGTATTTGCAAAGGCCGCCCAAAAAGCAGCCAAGAAAAAAAACCAGCACTATCTCGTGAATGAAATAGTCGCTGTAAAAAACAAAGGCAGGTGAAAAGGCCAGCAGCACCGAAGAAAAGAAAGCCGCCCGTCGGCCGAGCGCTTCCCCCATCAGCAGCGGCAGCAAAACGGCGAGGGTACCCAACAGCGCTGTTATCCCCCGCACGATCCCTTCCGTCAATTCTTCAAGGGAATGAACACCGGCCAGACGAGCCCCTAACCCAGCGAGATAATAAAGAGTCGGCCCGTGATACTCCAGCGGTTCATATTGATAAAACCCGGTTTCAATCAGGCAGCCCAGTTTGACAGCATGGACTGCCTCATCGGTATGCATCGGCCGGACTGATAAAAAGGGATAGCGAACCGCCGCCGCGGCCGCCAGCACAGCACAGCCGAGTAAAAAAAACCGCTTCATCGCGGAGTTCTGCCGAAGACTTCAATTTCGATGAAATGGTTCATATCATTTTGGTTGTTGCCGTTGCTGTAAATCCGCACATAGCGTGCCCGTACACCTTTGGCATCAATGAGTTTGCCTTCCGCCGTGCCGACAAAGTTTTTATCTTTGCCAACACCCAGACCGCTGGAGTTGTCATCATCGTTATTAAAGAGGGTTATCACCCCCTCAATAAAATCAGGGTCGTTGCTCACCTGCACAATCACATCATTATAAACCCGTTCGGTTTTGTGATACTGCCAGAAGACAATCGCATAAATTTCATATTCCTGTTCTAAATCGACCTGAACCCACTGGAGAAAGGGCCCCAACTCGACTAAACTGCCGTCGCTGGCTTCTTTGTCGCCGTCCGTAAGCATATCATAAGAGCCGAGAATGGGTTCCGGTTCAGAACCGGTAACAGGTTTACCCCTGGAAATCAGCGTTGTCCCTTCCGGCGCCAAAAAAGGCGGTCGCGGCTCCCCAAGCGGTTTTTCGAGATTCCTCACACCGGTAATATTCTCCGGCGTTCCGACAAACTGCGGTTTGGGGAGCGTTAGAGGAATAGGGACAAGTTTGACCGATTGTTCAGCGGCCGGCTCAATGGCGGCCTTTTGTTCAGAGGGCTCTCCTGTCAGGGTAACATTGGCAGGCTGCGAAGAAACCGGTTCTTCCGGCGCAGCAGGTTCCTTTTTCTGACAGCCGACAAGAGAAGCCGCTACAATACACACTCCTGCAATTCTCAGCCAATTCCTCATCTCAATTCTCCTGCTTCATGGGGTCAAATTCCACGGCCGGCGCATCGCTCGAAACCGCATTCGGTTGGCCTGCTCATCCCCGACAAACTCTTCCTTTTCCGGATCCCACTGGAGCGGACGCCCCAGGACCAAGGCAAGATTGCCAAGATGACAGATTGTTGCCGTCCGATGTCCAATTTCTGCCGGAGCCGCCGTTTTCTTGCGGCTTCGGACACAATCGAGAAAATTACGCCGATGATCTCGACTATAGTATAATCGAATCGCCTCCGGAGGGACAGAAGATTTTAACAGGGTCTTCGGCTCCGTAAGCAGCCGTTCGCGGCTTACATAAATCCGCCCTTCTTCCCCTTCAAAAACCACACTGCCGGTGCCGGCGCCTGTTCGGCAGAACATCTGCAGCCCATCGGCATAGGTAAAAACCAAATCGTAAAACAACGGTGTATCAAACAATCCCTCTTTCGGGAACTGTCCGGTTCCTTCCACCCGCACCGGACCGGAAAAATCGGTTCCATGGCCCCACTGGGCGATATCAATTTGATGGGAACCCCAGTTGGTTAATTGTCCGCCTGAGTAGTCCGAAATAAATCGAAACGTATAGTGGCAGCGCTGCGGGGTGTAGGGTGCCCAAGGTGCCGGTCCCAGCCACATATCGTATTCCAGATCAGGCGGCGCAGGTTCCGGCGTCCACTCCGAAGGGGCCTGGCGGTTGTTGGGAGGTATTTCCACATAAATATTCTTCAGGACCCCCAAACAGCCGTTTCGAACCAGCTGGCACGCCCGGTGAAAATATTCATCGGAACGCTGATGGGAGCCGGTTTGAAAAACCCGACCATATCGCTGGACCGCATCAGAAAGAACCCGTCCTTCATGGATAGTCCGCGTCAGCGGCTTTTCGCAATAAACATCCTTGCCGGCCTGGACAGCCGCCAGTGAAATCGGCACATGCCAGTGATCGGGAGTGGATACGACAACCGCGTCGATATCCTCACGTGCCAGAACTTCGCGGAAATCGACAGTACCGCAGTCGGGTTTCAGGCCGGCTTCAGAAAGCCCCGCTTGAAGATGGCGCCGATCCACATCGCACACCATTACAATCTGAGCGGCCGGCTGATGAGAAAAACCCCGCAGATTGCCCATGCCCATTCCGCCAACGCCGATGATGCCGAGGGCAATCCGGTTTGACGGCGCCGTCCTGCCAAATACGGAGGAAGGCACAATCATCGGAAAACCTGTCAACAACCCCGCTGCTGCACCCGCAGAGGTTCTCAGAAAATCCCTGCGGGTGTATGCTGTTTGACGAGGAATCATCATTCTTTACTTATTCATCTCCAGCGATTCCGGCTCCAGTCCTACTTCCGCCAAAATCAGATACATGGCAAAACCCACAAGAAAAGACATTAAGGTTTCCAAGCCGTAAGCAAATCCGATTTTCGGAAGCGATCCGAGAATCCCCACGACGAACCCAACAGCCCACGCTCCATAGCCGGCCCAGTTGATCCCTTTTCGCGGACCGGACCAGCCCCCCTGATGAAGATAATCAGCGGTCATCGCGCCGATAATTGGACCAAAGGACGCCCCAATAATCCCGAAAAATCCAACAAGATTCTGGGCAACCCCTGTGGCCGCCAGAATGACTCCGACCACACCGGCAGCCAGTGTCATTCCGATACGGGGAAGGTTCGGAAACATGGTAGAAAAAGAATTAGCCGCCAAAAAGGCACAAAAACCAGTCGGGCAGATGCAGGCAATTACAAAAATCCAGTACATAATCTTCGCCAGCCCGCCGACCTCACCGATAGAGCCGATGAAAGCCGCAAAAACATCTGGTTTGCCGGTGCCCATTCCGCACTGGACAGCCAGTTGCGGATTGTTGCCCATAGCGCCGGCAATTGTCAAAATAGAGAAAACCCCTGCTACCAAAGCCGCTGCAATAATCCCAAAGACCCCTCCCAATACCACATCTTTTGTGTTTCGGCTGTTCAAGGTGAAATCTGCTCCCGCCGCGCCGGCTGTAGCAAAAAATCCTGCCGCCGCCTGCAAAGCAGCAAAGGCCCCCAGCCCAAGCCAAGGAATCCAGCTCAGCAGATGGCTTTCCTGAGCAACACCCTTAAAATGGCAGATTCCATTCATATTGGAGAAACCCGCAATGATGATTACCACAAGCGGAAAAATGGGAATCCAGCTGGAAAGCCAGCTCAGCCATCGAATTCCAACTGCACCAACCAAGGCAAACACCAGCCCCCAAACGGCGCAGACAATCCAGAAGAAGGCACTGCCTGTTGCAGCATCACGGCCGATGGCCGTCATAAAAAAAGTAGTTGCAGAATACGTAAATACGGCATGCCAGCCAATCTGCAAAACTCCCATTAAAAGTCCCGGCATCAAAATCCCGCCGTGCGTTCCAAATGTGGATGAACCTACCACATAAAGCGGCATGCCGGTTTTAAATCCAAGCACGCCCGGCACATAATAGAGAGCAAAACAAAACAGGGCTCCCCAAAAAAGCCCTACCGCCGCCGCCCAGACGCTGCCGTACTGCAGTGCTCCGGCCATCCCTGCCATGAAGGGAACAGCCAGAAAAATGCCTGCATAAGAGGGGGCCGTGTTCTTATACCACGGACTTCGATTGTCCATAGGATTTGGTTTGGCGGCCTGCAAATAATTCGGCAATCCTTTGTGCAGCATGGTCAACCTCCTTATTCAAAAGTTCCCAGTCTATTTTCTCTGCCGATCTGCCGGCGAACAAGAACATACAAGAAAAGAAGAGCCAGACAGGTAAACACCAGTGCACACCAGCGATGCAGAACATATAAGAAATCCTGACCCTCTGTTCCAAACCAATTAAACATACTTACAATCATACTCAATGCCAGCGGCAGAGACAAGGTCAGCAGTATCCAAAAGCAAAGTTTTAAAAGAACATCCTCCAAGCCCCGAAACACCATTTCGTGTGCCCAGCCGACCGCAAGCAGGGCCAGACAGCCCATCAGAATCGGTGCAAACGTTGCGTGAATCATCAGAAGCCATCCGCTCAGGCGGCTGCCGAAAAGCAGCGGCCCAAAGCCCGTCAAAAACAAAATCGCAAAAGCCAGCAAGGCCAGCAGCAAAACCAATTTTCTCAGTCGTCCCAGCGGAGATAATTTCTGCTCCAGCAGAAGCAGGGTCAGGGCGTGAATTTTGGTACGGATGATTTCCCGAAAAGTCCATCGTCCGGAAGCACTGAAAGGGAAAAGCAGGATATGGACTGCTATCCCCGCCAGCAGCAAAAGCAAAACGATTATTGAGGTCCAACGGAAAAGCATCAAGATTCCTCCATCACCTTTTCAGAAAGGACCGCCACCGCCCTGATCGCATAGGCCAGCAAGACCAGTCCGATCAGGCCGCAAGCCGCCAGACAAACGGCCTTCATCCAGGGACGAAACACAAACGAGAAATTAAAGGCCCAGATGTACACCTTCGAGAGTCCCTGCAGCTGCGTCATCGAAGCCAACCGCTCCTGCCCTGCCACAGGACCATCTGCCGGCACGACGGCAAAAAAGAACGGCGAATCTGTGCTATGACAATCGGCACAGCTGAGTACCCCAAGGGATTGTTCAGCCGGCCGGACATCGTGAGCAATCGGCCAGGCATAGGGCTCCGCCGCCGGATGAACAGACGCCGTCAGCGTTTGACCTTCCATTTGATAGAGTTTGCCGCCGCAGATATAGACCGGCTGTTTGCCGGCTTCTAAGGGCTTGAGCTGCTCAAGCACAGCCGCAATCTGCTCTTGCGTAAGTGCTCTCCAGTCGCCGATTTTTTCGGCATCTGGAGAAAGAATCCCGCCGGCCGCTTTCAAAACCTTTGCCGGCGGCAGCGGCAGCACCTTCTGGTCTTCCATCAGCCCCCAATAAGCCGGCCAAAAAAGCCGGTAAGGACCGATTTTGCCATCCTCTCCCTTCAAAAAGACAGGGCCATAGACCTTCGGAAGCTGCAAATCCACTGAATGTTTGCCGTGCAGGCCGATTTTGTGCATTCGAGCCGTCCGCCACTGAGCGATTTCTTTCTGCGGCCAAAGACTGCTGTGGCAGGCCGTACAGGTGAGTTTTTCAAAATGAATCGTTGGGATGCCCCAATGCACCGGCTTGGGAGCACCCAGACGGCCCGCATCAGCCGAATAGCCCCCAGAGGGGCCCAGATGACAGCCCTGGCAGGTCAGAGACGCCTTGGAGGGGTCATCCAGCTCAAAGCCCCGGCTGATTCGATGGTCTCGACCGTTTCGATGGCAATCCGTACAAAGCAGACCGGATTTTAAGTGTACATCTTCATCTTCTGTCCAAATCTGCTCCGGCGGAAGCATCTGATTTTGATTAGAATGACAAAAATAGCACCGCGTCGGCGGACATTTGCGGCTGATGTCAAAAAAGACCTGCCCGTCCTTGTTAAAAATCCCTTCGAGATAATGGGTGCTGATTCCCTCATCAAACTCGGGGTCAAAAAAATCGGACAGCGCCGCCGCCGTTCCATTAACAACAGCCAGACCGCTGGAGGCCGCGGCAATCCAGCGATAATTCTGCCTTGCCGCCTGCAAAGCAGCCATATTCAAATCCTGCCGATTATCCAGATTGTGGCAGGCCAGACAGTTGATTTCATAGCGTCCGCTGATTTCCTGACGGGTTGCCTCGTTGGGACGCTGGGCATCGGCCGCTACTTCTCCAAATCCGCCGCCGGGAAGATGCGTTCCAAACTCATTCAAATAGTCCCATGCACTTAAGCCGAGTTGTTCAGGTGAAAATGTCCCCTTCCAGCCGCGTGGTGAAACCGGAATCTGTGTGCGGGTTTTCACATCTCGCAGAACCCAGGGCTGCCCGGACCGCGCCGGCGGCTCATTCACACCCGGTCCTGGAAAATGCCATCCGCCCGAAATAGTCTGGTAATCATGGCACTGGCCGCACGTCATGCGCATGGAAAAAGGCCGAGATGGATTATCCTGCGGACGTATTTTAATCCCCTGTTCATCGAGAAGATCCATCCAATGGACATAAGGACTGCGATTGGCATCATTGCCGTCGCCGAGCAATTCATTTTGAGCGGCAGCGAAGACAGCCCCTGCGGCCGACAGCAGAAAGAAAATGAAAATTGTTTGCGTTTTGCCTTTCATTCCTTCCAATCGCACGAATTTATACAGCAAAATCCTGCGGGTTAAACTTCAGCTGACATCCCTTCTCGACGGCCTCATTCACCTTCAGCACCGTCACCGCTGTTTCATACCCCACTTCGGCAGGACAAGTGAGCTGTTCATTGCCTCGAATGGCCTCCAGAAAGTTGCGAATATGCGGCTGATGGTACGGTACATTCATTGTAATGGGAATTTTATATTCTGCGGGTGAAAAAGTGCCTTCTCGGACATCTAAAACCGCCTCCTCCTTTTGGGTATTGTCCACAGCCGTCTTGCCTTCCACTTTCTTAAGATACCCTTTCGCCACCCAGGGATCCCATTCTTCCTCCGGCACCCAGCTTTCCCGATAAACACTGCCCCGATTGGCCGATTCTGAAATAACCAGCGTACCCTTGATCCCCATAAAAGACTCATAATAACCATTCGCACTGTTGGTGGTCAGGGTCTGGTAAAAAGCGCGAACCGGTCCTTCCTTTGTCTGATACTCATAAACAGCCATCACGTTGTCATACCACTCATGGTTCTTCCAAAAGTCGATTCCGCCGCTGGCCATTACACTCTGAGGAGCAGCGCCCAAAAACCAGTTGTAAATGTCGATTTGATGAGAGCCGAGGTCTACAATCGGCCCCCCGCCCATGCCTTTGAACCATCGCCAGTTGCGAAACTGGTGCATATCCTTAAATCCGTACTGATTCAGCACAGATTGCGGAATCTCCGTTCCTTCCGGCCAATCCAGGTCTTCACAGGCGGCCTTGCTTCGATTCCACTGGCCGTTGATAGTGGTAATCTGCCCGAGGATAGCCGCCTCGCGGATATACTTGTCATAACAATAACGATAACGGGGATTGCTGCGTCGCTGGTGGCCGATTTGCAGCAGTTTTCCGGTCCGGCGTGCGGCCTCAAGCATTTTCCGTGCACCCTCAAGCGTATTGCTCATCTCTTTTTCGCAATAGACATGGAGCCCCTTTTCCAGACAGGTAACGGTTTGTTCAGCATGCCAGAAATCCGGCGTTGCAATAAAAACGGCGTCTAAATCCGTCTCTTTATCGAGCATTTCTTTGTAATCAACATACGGCCGGCCTTCATGCCCGTAAGCGGCTTTATAGGCCTGGATGCGGCGGGAGACACGCCGGAGATTGACCTTCTCCCAAATATCACAAACAGCCAGAATGCGGATGTTCGCCTCCGGTCCAAGTTTGATGGCTGCATCCAGCAGGGCCTGACCCTGGGCACCGGCACCGATCAAAGCAACATTCAGAACGTCTTTCCTGCCTTCAGCCCCAAGCACCTTGCCGGACACAAACAAACCCGCACCAATGGCGGCACTTGCTTTTACAAAATCTCTTCGATTGATGGAACGATTCATCAACAGTCGCTGCCTCCACAATTCAAAAGGTCAATTCTCGTATTTTCAGATTCCGATACTCTACAGGAAACCCATGATCCTGAAAACCTATAAATCCTTCTCGAGGCAAATCTTTATAGGCCACATCGAATTTGTTCTTGGAACCATCAGGATTCTGATGGGGCTGGGTCCAATCTTCAAGGTTCATTTCAATCATCGGCTGGTAATTTAGAAAAACCCGAATCACAGGGCCGGTCGCCAGGATGGTCATCCGGTTCCATTGACCGGCTGGGTTTACCGCATTTGTTTCCGGAGCCAGAATGTCATAAATTGCTCCGCAGGTATCCTGTCGGTCCACCGGCTTTCCATACGAATCCATAATCTGCACTTCTACCCACGGCAGCCAGGTTTGTTCGGCTGCCCGCAAAAATACACCACTGTTGGTGCCTTTTTCAACTTTGAAATCGAAATCAAGAATGAAGTCTTTGTAGGTCTTCTGCGTCCAGATGTCCCCGCCCCCCTTGCGAATCAAAACCCCGTTTTCAAGCACCCAGCTGCCGGGCTTGAATACAGCATTGCTCAAATCATTCTCGAAAAGAGAGGGCCATCGCTCCGAAGCCAGTCGGGCCGCTTCCTGAATATAAAAAGCGATACATTGCCGAATCTGAGGAACATAATTTTCATCCCAATGATGCTCATATTCAAGAACAATCGGCCCCTGATAGCCCTGCCGATGCAGCTGGGCTAACGCAGCACCAACCCGATTCTGCCCCCGGCCCCAAATGCAATCCTTTCCTTCTTCGAGTTCCTTCAGATGCACATCCAAGATTCGCCCTTTTAACTTTTCAAGCCACTCAACCGGTTCAATGCCGCTTCTCACCCAATGGCCGGTGTCCGGACAGGCACCAATCCAAGGGCTCGTTTTCTGACAAACAGCATAAACAAGTTCCGGATTCCAATATCGGGTGGGCTGAGGGTGATTGTGGACAGCGATCCGAACCTGATACTCCTGGCACAAACGATCCAGCAGGCCAAAAGCATCCGGAGACGGCTCGGAAACAATCGTTTCAATCCCCATCGCTTTGGCAAACTCAAATGCCTTGCGGATTTGGGATTCTTCGTTCGGAAAAGAATAAACACCGAATGTCTTTAATCGCACCCCCGCCTGTCGCAGTTTTTCCTGAACTTTTTGCCGCAACGGTTCCGAGATTTGCGGACCAAAACCATCTGAAATCTCCGGACTGATACGCTGATCGGGAAAGGCCTCCAGCCATTGCAATCCGAGTGCGGCGGTCTGGTCAATGGCCTCAAAGAGTGTTTTGTCCTTGAGCGTCCAGCACTGCATTCCCAAATGCCACCCCTCATATACATCCACCAGCGGTACCATTGTGCGGGCCTCCGCAGTCCAAATCCCTGCTAAACCAGCCGCCACCATGGCTGAAACAACGTGCAATTTCATTTTACACCTCCAGTTTCCACCCTTCTCGATAGGGCGGCCGCACATATTGATTGGCTTCTTCAACATTTGTAACGCGCATCGCCTCTCCATCCCAGAGGAGTTTCTGACCCGGATAAAATAAAGCCAGATTCCCCATTAAAACCATCTCCGTAAACGGGCCTGCATAATCGAAGTTCGAGGTGGCCTGTGTACCTGCTTTGCAGGCCTGTACCCAATTCATCTCATGGCTGGTCTGGACTCTCGGCAGAGTTTGTGGAGGCCGTTTGTACTCCTTCATCCTCGAATACGGAATCAGCTGCGGACCTTTGGCATAGCAACCGCACATCAGTTTACCTTTTTCTCCGACAAAAAGTACTCCCCCGCTGCTGTCTCCCATCCGCCGCTGGGGCTCCAATTCATCCGGACGAGGGGGCAAAAGACCGCCGTCATACCAATGAACCTGCACAGGAGGCATATCTTCCCGAGCCGGAAACTCGAAATGAATAATAGAGGCCGTCGGATAACTCTCCGGATGTTCCAGATGCTTCCACTTTTCCACGCAGATTTTCGCAAAACTGCCCTGCACACTCTCTGCATATTTCAGTTTCAGTGCCCAGAACGCCGGGTCCAGCACATGACAGGCCATATCCCCCAGAGCACCAGTACCAAAATCAACCCAGCATCGCCAGTCCCAAGGATGATAAACCGGATGATACGGCCTCATAGGAGACGGCCCAATCCATAAATCCCAATCGAGAGTGGCGGGAACCGGTACTGTTTCGGTCGGTCTCAGTTTGGCCTGGGGCCAGACCGGCCGATTGGTCCAGGCATGAACCTCGTGCACCGGCCCGATAGCCCCATCCCAAATCCACTCGCAGATCAGCCGGGCTTCTTCGTCGCTGTGTCCCTGGTTGCCCATCTGTGTCACGACTCCATACTTTCGGGCGGCTTCTGTGAGGACGCGGGCCTCATAAACCGTCCGCGTGAGGGGCTTCTGCACATAGACATGCTTGCCCCGCTTCATCGCTTCCAGGGCAACCACCGCATGGGTATGGTCGGGGGTGGCAACGATAACCGCATCAATAGCATCCCCCATCTCATCGAGCATTACTCGAAAATCCCGAAATCGCTTTGCGTTCGGATACATAGCAAAGGTCTCGGCAGCATAGGCGTCATCCACATCGCAGAGAGCAACGATATTTTCGCTGCGGCTGGGATCTTCTCCCTTCGGATCACAAACAGCCGTCAAGTTGCCCCGGCCCATTCCGCCGACTCCGACGCCGGCGATATTCAGCCGCTCACTGGGCGGCTTGCGGGCAGCACCTCCAAGAACATAGGACGGCACAATCGTAAAGGCAGCTGTACCGGCGGCTCCATACAAAAAATCACGTCGACTTATTGTTAAAGAATCTTTCTTTTCCATAAAATCATCTCCAATATGAGCTGGTTAGAGGGTATTCAGCATTTCCTGGGCCCGCTTCGCCGTCTCCTCGGAGGGTGAGGATTCAAGCACTTTGCGTAAGGCCTTTCTGCATGGTTCGGGCTGCTTGGCGGCCAGCCGTTCACAAATCGCCAGCACAGCCGCCTGCGCTTCAGCGCGGATGGACTCCTCCCCCAGACAACTGACGGCGGCTTCCAGCGTTCGTTCATCGGGATACTGCCCCAGCGCCGCCAGCACAATCTTCTTTTCTGATTCACGCGGAGCCAACGCAAGGGCTTCGGTCAGCAGCCGTGCTTTCTCCGACGGTGTCTGCTCCGATTGCCGAATCATCCTCACATAGGCACGAAAAGCAAGAACACGCCGGGATTCACTTTGGCCCTCTGCGGCCAGTTGCTTCATTTCTTCCATCACCTCCGGCCCCGGCCAGTCCGTCAATCCCCGAAAAGCCGCTTCCTGAAGGGCAGGATTTTCCGATTTCAAACCGGCTCTTAAAACCTCCAGCGAATCCGGATCGCCCAGCTGACCGAGCAGCTGATAGGCCGCCGCGATACTCTCCGGACCGGGGGCAACGTTTAGAAAAGCCAGCACCGGTTTTGCCACTCCCTTCTGGGGGCCTTCTTTGCGTCCTACCGCCGCCAGCATTTTAATCACATCCGAATCGGGCCTGGTGCGAAGCAAATCGATCATCTGGGCAAGGTCCGCCGGCTCGGCTGTCAGCGTCAGCGCCTCAAGGGCCTCCCTCCGCAGAGGACGGCTTTCGGCAGAAGCTGCACGAATCAGCGCAGGCAGTGCGGCTCGAACATTTCTTTGTCCGGCTGCCCGAATCCATTCCACGGCCTGGTCCACTTTTCCCGATTGAAAATCAGCTTGATTTAAAAGGTCAGCGAGAACCTCATCGGCCTTGGTATCCGGCAGCTGCACGAGCGTTTCCCGAGCTGCCTGTCGAATCCGAGGGTTAGAAGCCGCCGCTGCTGTTTGAGACAGCGGCTTAACGCAGGAAGCATCCCCCACCACAGACAAAGTCTCCAGGGCCGCCAGCACTACTTCGTCAGACTCAGAGGACAAGCACGCCAGCGCCGTCTCTTTGGCCGATGGGGCCTTGAACTCTCCAAGGGCCGCCACAAAACGCACCTGCTCTAAAACCGATAAATCATTCATCTGCCGTCGAATTTTTTCAATCACTTCTGCTCTTCTCAGCCGGCAGGCCGCCTGTACAGCCGCCATACGCACCTGCTCTTCCAAACCGCTTAAAGCTTCTAAAAGAAGTCGATCCCTCTCCGCAGGCGTAACCGTCTCCACCAGCCCCTGCAAGGCGGCAGAATGAATCAAATCCGAATAAGCCGGATTCCGATATACTTTTGCATAAATCTTTTCCGCCTCCGCCATGCCGGCCTGCTGCCGAAGATTATCTGCACAGGCCAGCAGACTGTCGGCCAACCGGTTTTTCAGCGCCGGCGCCGTTTGCTCGGCTCGCTGCTCAAGTGCCTGGGCCGCTTCCGCTGTGCCGATTTGCCCCAATGCTCCAACAGCCGCCTCCGCAACCGACAAATCAGAAGCAGTCATCAGCGGCGCTATGGCGGAAACAGACTGTTTGCTTTTGCGAAGTCCCAACGTTGACAGAAGCCCGATCTGAATCGAAGGTTCGGCGGATGCCAGATGCTCAGCCAAGACACGGTCAACCTCTTCGGAAGGAATCCGAACCAGGGCATACTCCGCCAGGGCCGCCGTTTTCGGCTCTTTCAGAAGCCCTGCCAACACGGGAACAGAGCGCGCTGTTCCGATGATACTCAACCGGCGGCAGATAAAATCCTTCAACGCGAATGAACAATCGGACTGCAGAACTTCCAGAAGTACGGCCTCGGCCTTCGCCAATTCCTCGGGCTGCTGATAAACCGACGCAATCTGTTGTTCTATCTCTACCAGTCCTCGGCGGCTTTGGCCGAATTCATACTGCCGGTGCTGCTCAAGAGCGGCTTTCAGCGAAGACGAATCCAGAGCGGCCCCCGCCGCCATCCAACTCAAACCCCAAAATGCAGCCAACAGAACTGACAAACGGATTTTCATTCTCATTTCCTTTCCCTATAGATGCCACGGGCTTCGCATCGACCGGCCCAGCAGACGGTTGGCCCCGGGATCATCCGCAAATGTTTCCGTTTCAGGATTCCACCTCAGTTTTCGTCCGGTGAGCATTGCAATCTCCCCCAGAAGTCCGACCGTAATGGAACGATGGGCAACCTCCGCCGGCGCAGCCGTTGTTTTGCGGCTCTTGATGCAATCAATAAAATTACCGTGATGTCCGGAGGGACTCAAAAACAGATGTACCTCCTCCGGTCCAATTTTTTCCCGAAGAATCCGAGGATTGGATGCTTCCAATACATCCTCTCTGTCTACATGAATCCAGCCGTCCTGACCATACCACACCGTGCCCATTCCCTTCGGCAAACGGGAGGCATTGGCCACTCTCATTTGAAGTCCATTTTCATACGTACAGACAAACTCATACTCATAGGGCGTATCGTATATGCCGTCCTGATAGTATTTGCCCTGCCCTTCTACTGTAAGCGGTCCGGTCAAATCCAGCCCCAGACCCCAGTGGGCAATGTCGATGTGATGCCCTGCCCAATCTGTCAGCTGCCCTCCCGAGTAATCCTGAATCCATCGCCAATCCCAGTGGACGCCGCCTTGCCCGAAATTCTGATAGGGCCGCCACGGTGCAGGTCCCAGCCACATCGAATAATCAAACTCTTTCGGTACTTCCAGGAGCCGGGGCGGCGGACTTGCAGGATTGCCGTCCGGAAGCCCTACCTCCACATACGAAACCTTGCCAATCCGTCCATTGCGCACCAGCTGGCAGGCCCGATGAAAGTTGGCCACGGACCGCTGCCAGCTGCCGGTCTGCCAGACAACATCGTATCGCTTCACCGCCTCGCAAATAGCCCGCCCTTCCCGAATCGTTCGGGCCAGCGGCTTTTCACCATACATATCCAGCCCGGCCCTGGCACAGGCAACTGAAATCAGCGCATGCCAATGGTCAGGAACCGCATGACAGACCGCGTCCAAATCCCCGCGGGCAATCATCTCTCGAAAATCCTGGTAAACGGCACAGTCGGCGGTCTGATATTTCCGATCAATTTCCGCTTTCACAGCCCTTGCCCGACGCAAATCCACATCACAGACAGCTGCAAAATGAACCTGCGGAAAATGATCCAAAAAAGTACGAAGATTGGCCGTACCCATGGACCCGCAGCCAATCGCCCCCATCGTAATTCGATTGCTGGGGGCAACCGCCCCGAACTTGCCCAAGGCAGAAGAGCCAACCACATAGGGAAATGCTGCAATCGCCGCCGTCTTGCCGCAGGTCTTCAGAAAGTCCCGCCGATTGAGTCCTGCTCTATCGTTCATTGGCTGTCTCCGTTTCCTTACAGAGTCCACGGGCTTCGATAGGAATGGCCGAGCACCTGATTAGCAGTGGAATCATTCAAAATCGTTTCTGTTTTCGGGTCGAATCGGATTTTTCTCCCGAGCAGCATCGCCACCAGTCCCAGATGGCCGGGAATCGCCGAATGATGGGCTGTCTGACAGGGAGTCAGCGTCTGCTTGCGGCTCTTAACACAATCCAGGAAATTCCGGACATGATTGGCTACGCGAGGCAAATGCACCTCGGAAGGCCCAAACCGCTCCTGAAGCAGTTTTTTGGGGAAAGCATCCAAGTGTCCCCGATTTACCCAGACCCAGCCGTCTGTGCCCAGCCATTTCGTCCCTCCGCGGATGTCATTATACCCCCCTGCAATAATCATCTCAAACCCTTCGGCGTATTTGGCGGCAAGTCGATAGCGGGTAGCCGTGTTCCACAAACCATCCTGCGGGAACTCGCCGGTTCCTTCTATTTCTATCGGCGCTGCCTGGTCGAGATTCAATCCCCAATGGGCAATATCCACATGGTGGCCGACCCAGTCCATCAGCTGTCCGCCGCCGTAATCGTAAATCCATCTCCAGTTTTTGTGCACCCTGGCCGGACAATAGGGCGCCCACGGAGCCGGCCCAAGCCATGTTTCATAATCCAGCTCCGGCGGAGGCGGCCCCATCTTTTCCTGCCCTCGTGTGTTCGCAAAATCACTGTGGCCGGACGGCAAACCGACTTCGACCGTATGAACCCGTCCGATGCGTCCGTTTCGAACCAACTCACAGGCAAAGCGGAAATTTGCCTCCGAACGCTGCCAGCTGCCTGTCTGCCAGATGACTCCATAGCGGCGCACCGTATCACACAAAATCCGTCCTTCCCGGAGCGTATGAGTCAGGGGTTTTTCACCGTAAATATCTTTGCCGGCGCGGGCGGCTTCGACCGCAACCAAGGCATGCCAATGGTCCGGCAAGGCCAGCATTACCGCATCAATAGCAGGGTCCGCCATCATCTGGCGGTAATCCGTGCAGCATTTACAGTCCTGATTTTGGTAATGGTTGTTGACCCGTCTGCGGGCCCCTTCAAGATGATTGCGGTCTATATCGCAGACAGCAACCACCTGCACATCGGGTTCGGCCAGAAAAGCCCCCAGATTGGAGCCGCCCTGCCAGCCCACTCCGACACAGCCAACAGTAATTCGATTGCCGGCTGAAACACCCCTTCCCCGCCCCAATGCCGATGGACTTACCCACGAAGGAAATCCGATCACCCCCGCCGCCGCAACAGATGCATTCCGCAAAAAATCGCGGCGGCTCCACTGCAAACCGCTCATAGCAACCTTTCTGACTGTCCGCCGTCAAGTCCGGTCAAACGCCGCATCAAAAGCAATCTTGGAAGGCGTAAAGTCTATCTTTTTCACAAATTCACACGCCTCCTTAGCCCCATGCATCCGATCCATCCCGCTGTCTTCCCACTCTACCGACAGCGGCCCCTGATAGCCGATTTGATTAAGCGTACGAATTATCTCTTCGAAATTGACACCGCCGTGACCGAGCGAGCGGAAATCCCATCCCCGCCGCGGATCGCCGAAATTCAGGTGGGAACCGAGTATCCCGCTCCTGCCGTCCAGCTGCAGAGCCGCATCTTTCATGTGAACATGATAAATCCGGCTGCTGAATTCCTTCAGGAAAAAGACCGGATTGACCATTTGCCAATGAAGATGGCTCGGATCGAAATTGAACCCAAATGTCTCCCGATTTCCGACGGCTTCCAATGCCCGTTTGGCCGTATAAATATCAAAGGCAATCTCCGTCGGATGGACCTCCAGGGCAAACTTTACCCCGCATTTGTCAAATTCATCGAGAATCGGATTCCACATCTTAGCAAAATAGCGGAACCCTTCCTCAATCATGGCATCCGAAACCGGCGGAAAACTGTACAACAAATGCCAGATGGATGAACCAGTGAACCCGTTGACAACCTGAACGCCCATATTGCGGGCTGCATGGGCCGTTTTCTTCATTGCTTCCACCGCCCATGCACGCTTTTTTTCCGCATTTCCTGCACACTCTGCCGGGGCAAAGGCATCCGAACGGCTGTCATTATTCAAATCACAAACCAGCTGCCCGGCCAAATGATTACTGATGGCAAACAATTGAAGGTTGTGTTTTTCGAGAATAGACCTCTGCTTTTTGCAGTAGGCCTTATCCTCCGCCGCCCGAAAGACATCCAGATGGTCTCCCCAGCAGGCCACTTCCAAACCGTCATAGCCGAATCCGGCCATTATCTTGGCCACTTCTTCCAGCGGCAAATCAGCCCATTGACCTGTAAAAATTGTAACTGCTCGTCCCATACATCCGTTCTCCTCAATTATTTCTTAAAAGGAGTCCATTTTTGTTTGCTTCGGGCACTGGCCAGAAGAGTCTCCAAAAACAGCATCCCGCGAAGCCCATCGTAAACATCTGGAAAATCCAGAGCAAGCGGGTCTGGTTTGCGGTGTTCCATTTTTGCCCGTACCGTATCAGCAAAATTGCGGTAAATGTTCGCAAAGGCCTCAATAAATGCCTCTGGATGGCCGCTTGGAAGTCGGGTTGCCCGAGCAGCAGCAGGACTGTAGGCGGCCACATAGTCATTGCCGCGTCTCCACAGCTGGAGCGGCTTGCCCAGCGGCTTGACAATCAAGTCGTTTGGATTCTCCTGATGCCATTCAAGACCTGCAAGTTCACCATAAACCCAGATGGCTAAATTATTTTCCTCTCCCACCGAAATTTGACTTGCGTGCAGAAGCCCTTTGGCGCCATTGTTGAACCTCACTAAACAGTTCACATCGTCATCCAGCTTCCGCCCTTTCACAAATGTAGTCAACTCCGCACACAAGTGCGTCATCTTCAGACCCGTAATGTATTCGGCCAGATTCTCAGCGTGAGTGCCGATGTCCCCGCCGCAACCGCTGCCGCCGCTTTGTTTGGGGTCCGTCCGCCAGGCGGCCTGCTGCTGGCCGGTCCGTTCAATCGGCGTAGCCAGCCAGCCCTGGGGATACTGTACCACCACTTTGCGTATTTTGCCAAGTTCGCCATTTTTAATCATATCACGGGCCAACTTGACCATTGGATAGCCCGTATAGTTATGCATCAGACCGAAAACACGCTTTGTTTTTCGAACAATCTGAACCAGACTGCGGGCTTCCTGAACTGAAATGGTCATTGGCTTTTCGCACATTACATGGAAACCTGCTTCGAGCAAATCTCGTGCAATGGGATAGTGCCAATTATTCGGGGTGGTGATAGACACAAAATCCATTCGTTCCCCCTCCGGCAGTTTCCGCTCCTTTTCAATCAATTCCTCATAGCAACGATAGCAACGCCTGGGGTCTAAATAAAGAATCTTGCCCATTTGCTTGGAGTTTCGAGGATTGATATCGAAGGCCCCTCCTACTAACTCGATTTGACCATCCATTCGGGCTGCTTTACGATGCACTTCTCCTATAAATGCCCCTGGTCCGCCCCCTACCATTCCCATTTTAAGCATCCTGCCGAGCATCATAGTTTCTCCTTTCCGATTGCCGTTCTGTTTAACAAACGACTGCTCATCAGCCGTTTTCTACCATAAATACAAACTTTTTTAAACAATCAATTTTCAGGAAAGTTTGATTTTACGATTTTCATTCTTTCTAACATAATATGCAAAAAGAAATTACAAATATTTGCAAAAGAATTCTTTGTACAAATAAACCAGCCGCCATTTTCTTAATTTCTTCCAATTTACGCTGCTTTCTTTAACCAAAAAACTGTACAAAAAAGAAAAAATCCGCTATATAAGGAAGGTATGAAAGCCATTCGAATTCATCAATATGGGCCGCCGGAAGTCATGCAGATAGAAGAGATAGAGCCGCTGCAGCCCAAGGCGGGACAAATTTTAGTGGAAGTGAAGGCGGCAGGAGTCAATCCGGTCGATACCTATATCCGAAGCGGCAACTATCACCTCAAAAAAGAACTGCCTTTTACACCGGGTTTTGATGCGGCAGGAGTAATTCTTCAGGTAGGGTCCGACGTGAAAAACCTTTATGCCGGACAACGAGTCTATACATCGGACTCGCTAACCGGCACCTATGCCCAGCAAACCCTTTGCCTGCCCCACCATATCCACCCCTTGCCCGATTCTGTGAGCTTCGAGGAAGGCGCCGCGATTGGCATCCCTTATGGTACGGCCTGGCGGGCACTGTTTCAGCGGGGTCATGCTGTCAGCGGAGAACGGGTGCTGATTCACGGGGCCAGCGGCGGTGTAGGAATTGCCGCTGTTCAGCTGGCTGCCGCCGCAGGCCTTCGGGTGATTGCAACAGCCGGCACCCCTGCAGGGCGACAACTGGTACAGCAGCAAGGCACCCAGGCCGTCTTTGACCATTATGACCCGGACCATTTCCAGAAAATCTTCGAATTGACGAAGGGGGTGGACCTTCTGCTTGAGATGCTGGCTAATCTCAATCTTGATCGAGATATGGACATTTTAGCTAAAGGCGGCCGCCTGGTGATTATCGGCTCCCGCGGGCGGATTGAAATCGACCCGCGAAAAGCCATGGCTGGAGAACTCAATATTCACGGGCTGATGCTGATGAACGCTTCTCTCCAAGAGCTTCAAGAGATCTATTCCGGCATTGAAAAAGGGCTCCTTCAAGGCAAATTGAAACCGGTGATTAGCCGTTGCCTGCCGCTTCACCAGGCAGCTCACGCCCATCGCGAAATCATTGAGTCTCCTCACCTCGGTAAAATCATTCTTTTGCCTTAAAGGCAGAGCCCTTTTCCAAACCGGCCTTACACCTTTTCAAATCGGAACTGGTGATCGTCCGCATCAATGCGGATGCGGTCTCCCTCGTTAAATTTGCCGGCGATCAACTCAGCGGCCAGCGGGTTTTCCAGCCGCTGCTGAATCACACGCTTCAGAGGTCGGGCGCCAAATGCCGGATCATACCCTTCCTTCAGCAGCAGTTTCCTCGCCGCATCCGTAAACTCCACTTCCAGATTCCTTGCTTTGAGCCGTTCGGCCAGATACCCGAGCTGAATATCCACAATCTTCTCGAGGTGTTCCGGACGCAGCATATGGAAGATGATAATTTCATCAATCCGGTTGAGAAACTCCGGCTTGAAATGCTTCTTCAGCGCCTCTTTGACATGGGCTTCTATCTCCCAATCCGCTCCCTTCTGGTCGGTAAGCTGCAGAATCTGCTGGCTGGCGAAATTGCTGGTCATAATGATGACGGTATTTTTGAAATCCACCGTCCGCCCTTTACCATCTGTCAAACGTCCATCGTCAAACACTTGCAGCAGGACGTTAAAGACATCCGGATGAGCTTTTTCGATTTCATCCAGCAGCACCACCGAATACGGTTTGCGGCGCACCGCCTCCGTGAGGCGTCCGCCCTCTTCATATCCTACATAGCCGGGCGGCGCTCCAATCAGACGAGCCACCGAATGCGGCTCCATAAACTCGCTCATATCAATGCGAATCATACTGTTGGGATCGTTGAACAGAAACTCCGCCAGCGCCTTTGCCAGTTCGGTCTTACCCACACCGGTGGGGCCGAGGAACAAAAAGACACCGATGGGACGATTCGGATCCCCTAAGCCGGCCCGGTTTCGCCGAACCGCATTGCAAATAGCCGAAACCGCCTCTTCCTGGCCGACCACCCGACGTTTGATTTCTTCTTCCATGTTGAGCAGCCGCTGGCGCTGTGCGGCCATCAGCCGCGATACAGGGATCCCCGTCCACTCGCTTACAATCTGGGCAATATGCTCTTCCGTCACTTCGTTGTGAATCAGACTGGTCCCATCGGACTTAGCCAAGGTCTCTTCCGCCTCTGACAGTTGTTTCTGAAGGGCAGGCAGAGTTTCATATTTCAGCCGTGCAGCTCTTTCCAGATCACCTCGACGCTGCGCCTCTTCGAACTCCGCCTGCGCTGCCGAAATCCGCTCTTTGATGCTTTTGACCCGCTCAATCAGCTTTTTCTCTGATTCCCAGCGAGCTGTCAGCTCCGCATCCTGGGCCTTCAGCTCGGCCAGCTGTTTTTCAATTTTTTCCAGCTGACGTTTGCTGGCTTCATCTGTTTCTTTTTTCAGGGCCTGCCGCTCAATCTCCATCTGCATAATCTTCCGGCGAATCGAATCCAGTGCGGACGGCAGCGAATCATTTTCAATCCGCAGCCGAGACGCCGCTTCATCAATTAGGTCGATTGCTTTATCCGGCAGGAAGCGGTCCTGGATATACCGATGAGACAAAGTCGCCGCCGCCACCAGTGCTGCATCCGTAATACGCACGCCGTGGTGAGCATCGTACCGCTCTTTGAGGCCGCGCAGAATCGCAATCGTCTCCTCCACGCTCGGCGGCTCCACCATTATCGGCTGGAAACGTCTTTCTAACGCCGCATCTTTTTCGATGTATTTGCGGTATTCATCAAGGGTCGTGGCACCAATGCATCGCAGTTCACCGCGTGCCAGCGAAGGTTTGAGCAGATTGCCGGCATCGACCGCCCCTTCGGCTTTACCGGCGCCGACAATCGTATGCAGCTCATCAATAAACAGGATAATTTTCCCCTCGGAGCTGATGACTTCTTTGAGCACCGCCTTAAATCGGTCTTCAAACTCCCCGCGGAATTTTGTTCCCGCAATCAGAGCCCCCATATCCAAGGCAATAACCCGCTTGTCTTTCAGACTTGCGGGCACATCACCGGCCACAATCCGCTGAGCCAGCCCCTCGACAATTGCCGTTTTTCCCACGCCCGGCTCCCCAATCAGGACAGGGTTGTTCTTCGTGCGGCGATTCAGCACCTGCATACACCGGCGAATCTCCTTATCCCGTCCGATGACTGGATCAAGCTTTCCTTTGCGGGCCAGCTCCACTAAATCAATGCCGAAACGTTCCAGGGCCTGATATTTGCTTTCCGGATTGTCATCTGTTACTCTGGCGTCCCCTCGAATCTCTTTGAGTGCTTTTTCGATAGCATTCGTTGTAATGGAATTAACAGATAAAATTTCTTTGGCATCACTTTGGACTTCCGCCAGCGCAAGCAGCAGGTGTTCCGTACTGAGGTATTCATCTCCCATTTTGTCTGCTTTGTTTTGAGCATCAAGAATCACCTGCTGGAAGGCCGAATCCGGAAAAATCTGGCCTGAGACTTTGCCTCTCGGCAGACGGTTCATTTCGCTCTCGGTCATCTGGCGAATCCGTTCAATGCGGCTGCCAATCTTCTTAAGAATCATCGAGGCCATTCCCTCTTCATCTGAAAGAAGTGCAGAAAGAAGATGCAGCGGCGATAGAACCGTATGAGAGCGCTCCATCGCTATTTGCTGGGCCGTTGCTAATGCTTCCTGGGCCTTTACGGTAAACTTGTCAAACTTCATAGGTTTCCCCTTTCCTTATTCTTTTGGTTGGAAATAGAAAGAGCAAACCTTGTGCCCAAAACCATATAATATATAACTACAGTCAAATAAAGAGGTTAAAACCCAGACGCCCTCTGCCTCAATATGCCATTTTGGCAGAAAGCGAATAAAAACAAGGAGAAAAACACCCCCCGCGCACAAAAAAAGGGACTTGGCCGAAGTCCCTTTTGAAAAGAAAAAGAGAAAAAGGTTTATTTATTCTGCAAACGGGTTCGCATACACAGCTGCACCATTTCATCCAGTTGCCGGCCAATCCGGTCCAAATCCGCCGCTTTCACGGTTTCTTCAAGGGATTTTGCCTTCTCCGTAAAGACTGGAAAGCCCGCAAACCCGCCCAATCCCTTCAGGGCGTGTGCCTTGAAGGCCAGTTCCTTCAAGTCTTTTTTCTCAAAGGCCTTGCGCATTTCCTCGATTTTCGCCGGCAGATTTTCGACAAAGGTTTCGACCGCCTTCTGATAATCGGGGTCGCCTTCCAAAAAAGACAGGATTTCTTCGCCCGATTCGGCGGCTTGAATCTGCTTTTCCTGAGCCAGCAGCCGCCAGACCTTACGCTGGAGGCGCTGCCCATTGACAGGTTTGCTCAGGCAGTCATTGCAGCCCGCCTCAAGGGCCTTTAAATCGTCACCTCTCTGGCCGGAAGCTGTCATGGCCAGAATCGGCGTTTTTTGATTAAGAGAATGACTCCGAATCTGCTGGATCGCTGCAAAGCCATCCATCAACGGCATTTGCAGATCCATCAGAATTAAATCAAATTTTTCCTGCCGGCAGATTTCGACTGCTTCCTGGCCGTTTGTCCCATGTTTGCAGAGATAGCCCATCTTTTTCAGCAGCACTTCGAGCAGGGCCCGATTTTCCTGAACATCATCGACCAAAAGGACGCGGATAGTACCCTGAGAATTCCTGTCCACATTGGTTTCCTTCTTAGTCGGTTCCTTCTTCGACGGAGAGGGTTTTGTCGCGGCTTGGGACATCGCATCGGAGAGCACAAAAGAAAAACAGGTTCGCCCTTTTTCCGAAGAGGTCATCTCCAGCTGGCCGCCCAGCAATCGGATGAAGTTGGCGCTCAGCCGAAGCGGCATTGCAATCTCCGCCAGCTGTTCATCCTGTCCCCATGTACTGCTTGACGCTTTGGGGTCCAGAATTGCTCGAATCTTGCCAGGATTGAGGACGACACCGCTATCTTCCACTGAAATGGCTACATGCCCGTCCTCGTCTCGGACCCGGACGGTAACTGAACCCTGGCGCGTGCGAACAAGGGCCTGTTCAATTAAGGCATTTAAGGCCTGATTCATCTTGAGTTGATCTGTTGTCAAACTCTGCGGCACATCCTCATCCACTTCCAGCGTGAGCAGAACCCCCTGCTGCTCGGCTCGGAGGCGATGATTCTCCAGCACCTTTTGAAAGAAACTCCGAATCTCAACTGAAGCATTCATCGTACTCATTCCGACACTCCTGCAACAATTTCACATCCTGCCGCCTGCAGAAAACCCGTAGAGAATTCGACATTTTTGCCTTCGGTCTTAATTGGTTTTTCGGCTTCTTTTCCGCCTAATTGTATCGGCTATAGATTCTTTGAAGTCTCATAAAAAGGCATTTTTCAACATCTGATGAACGTCTATGTTGTTTTTGGAAAGTACTTTGGCTATACTGCCGATAAGCAAATAGATTCCGGGCATTTTTATTAAACTTATTTGTTCGTTTGAAAGGACTTATCATGCTTTTATTATTATTCATTCGAGGGCTGTTTTTAATCACAGCCACGGCCTTTTTGCTGATTGGTCTGAATAACAGCGCACGAAGCGAAAAGGACATTTATGTTTTTATCGCTGGTCTGGTTGTGACCATTCTGGCAATTCTGGTTGAGTGGCTGACCCCCAAAAAGACCCTCTCGGCGCTGGCGGGTATCTTTTTCGGGCTGCTGGTAGGAATGCTCATCAGCTGGGCAATGTCCGGCGTGCTCGAAATGCTGAACTTGCTTTTTTTCAAAATGGAACCCGATACCCTGCAGATCGTAACATGGCTGATGGGTGCCTGCATCTGTTATCTGACAATCAGTTTGGTGATTCGCACCAAAGACGATGTCCGATTCGTGATTCCTTATGTCGAGTTTTCACGGCAGACCAAAGGGCTTCGCCCGCTGGTTCTTGATACATCTGTAATTATCGACGGCCGGATTGCCGATATTGCCGAAACGAAACTTTTTGATGCCCCGCTGATTGTTCCCCGGTTTGTCCTCAACGAACTTCAGCTGATAGCTGATTCTCCTGATAAGATTAAGCGCAATCGAGGCCGGCGCGGCTTAGACATGCTCAACAAGCTTCAGAACAGCCCTATTGTGGAGGTAAAAATTGACGATACCCCGCCTCCTGGAATAGAAGAAAACGCCGGCGTGGACCAGAAACTGATCGCCTTCACCAAAAATTGCGACGGCCGGCTGGTTACCAATGACTTCAACCTCAATAAAGTTGCCACGCTTCGCGGGGTGGATGTGATTAACATTAACGACCTGGCAAATGCCCTTAAGACGGTCACACTGCCCGGCGAAACCATGCGGGTTAAAATTATCCGGCTTGGTGAAGAACCCCATCAGGGGGTGGGGTATCTCGACGACGGCACCATGGTTGTTGTCGAAGGCGCCAATACAAAAATCGGACAGGCAATTTCCTTTACGGTCACTAGTTCTCTGCAAACCTCTGCCGGCCGAATGATTTTCGGAAAGTATGAAAACGGCGCAGTCCCCGCCGTCTCCGGATAATCCTGGTGGACAACGCTCAGACGTGATAGACAGGAAGAAAAGGACTTTTCAGTTCGACGATGTTCCCGACCGGACAGGCACAGACTCTCTCAAATGGGCGCGCTACGCCGGTCGTGATGTCCTGCCTTTATGGGTGGCGGATATGGATTTTCCCGCTCCGCCGGCCGTAGTGGAGGCCCTTCGAAAACGCGTTGACCACGGCATCTTCGGGTATGCCGTCGCCTTGCCGGAAACCTACGAAGCAGTCTGCGGCTGGTTTGAAAAACGGTACGGCTGGCCGATTCAGAAGGAATGGATTGTCTGGCTGCCGGGGTTGGTCTGCGGGCTGCATATCGTCTGCCGTGCTTTTGCTGAAGCCGGCGAACAGGCAGCCGTGCTGACACCGGTCTATCCTCCTTTTCTGAGTGCACCGATTCTTTCAGGACGAGCGGTTTTGCCATGTCCGCTTCAGAAGACAGGCGGCTCCTATGAAATCGACTTCGAGCGGCTTGAGCAGTCTGTGAACAGCCGCACACGGATTCTTCTTTTCTGTCATCCTCACAATCCGGTCGGACGCGTCTGGACACATGATGAACTTATACGGCTGGCGGAGCTGTGTCTGCGGAAGAATCTGCTGTTGTGTTCGGATGAAATTCATGCAGACCTTGTGCTGGAACCGGGCTGCCGGCATATTCCGGCCGCTTCCCTCTCATCGGAAATAGCCCGCCGGAGCATTACCCTGACCTCCCCCAGTAAAACCTTTAACCTTCCCGGGCTGAATTGCGCTTTTGCTGTCATCCCCAATGCTTCCTTGAGAAATCGCTTTCTTCATACTCTTCGGGGCATTGTTCCGCACGTCGGGCCGCTTGGCTATGCGGCCTGCACCGCTGCCTATCGCGAAGGAGCCGACTGGCTCGAGGCGCTGCTCGATTACTTACAGGGCAACCGCGACCTCCTTTGTCAAACCATCAATGCCCTACCCGGGCTGTCGGTACAGCCGCCGCAAGCCACCTATCTGGCGTGGATAGACTGCCGAGGGCTGGGACTGTCCGACCCGGCCGGCTTTTTTGAAGAGGCCGGGGTGGGCTTATCCGATGGAGCCGAATTTGAAGGGTCGGGATATGTACGGCTTAATTTTGCCTGTCCCAAAAGTCGTCTGCAGGAAGCGCTTCGAAGAATGCATAAAGCCCTGTCAAACCATACGTTCTAAAGATTGCGTCTATTTGGGCTCGCAGACATCCTTCCGGCAAAGAAGGGTATGCGGGAGAGGGAGTAATTCGGCAGGACCGATAAGTTCACACATCGTGAAAATTTAAAATCCCACAAAAAGTTTGACATATTTGGTTTTGGAGTCTATAGTTCTTTACGGTTCAAATCCGTAAATAGGAGTTGTTTAACGTACAGCCGTAGGAAGGAGAGCGGATGCAGGTGCTTCAGACACAGCGGCTTCGCAAGGAATTCGGCCCCTTAGTAGCCGTCCAGGATGTTTCGTTCAGTGTGGAGCAGGGGCAGGTTATGGGGCTGATCGGCCCCAATGGTGCTGGAAAAACGACTTTGCTGAGGATGCTGGCAACCCTCCTGCCGCCAACAGACGGAACAGCCGTCATCTGCGGAGCTGATCTCTACCGTCAGCCGCTGGAGATTCGCAAACGAATCGGCTATCTTCCAGACTTTTTTAATCTTTATAACGATTTGACTGTCTTCGAATGTCTTGATTTTTCAGCCCGTGCTTACGGCGTACCGGAAAAGAAGATTGCCGACAGAATCGATCGCGTTCTTGAATGCGTAGACCTGACGGACAAAAAAGACATCTTGTGCCGGCACCTGTCTCGCGGAATGGTTCAAAGAATTGGCCTGGCCTTTCTGATGGTCCACGACCCGGACCTTTATCTGCTGGATGAACCGGCCTCCGGTCTGGACCCGATTGCCCGCATCAGTCTGCGCAATATTCTCAAACGGCTCAGCGGCGAAGGTAAAACAGTCCTGATTTCCTCTCATGTTCTGTCAGAATTGTCTGGTTTCTGCACGCACATTGCAATTATGGATAAGGGAGTCATCAAGAAATTCGGCTCTGTTGAACAAATTCAGGCGATGCTTAACCCCGAACGAATCGTCCGGGTGGTGGTTCTGGATGAGCCCCAAAAAGCCGTCTCCCTGCTCCAATCTTTTCCTGATGCCGTTCTCAAAGATTGCAGCGGAAATACCCTTCGTCTGACATTTACCAAAGGTCCTGAAACCATTGCCCGACTGAACGCCTTGCTGGTCAGCGAAGGTGTCCAAGTTATCGAATTGACGGAAGAGAAAAAAGATCTCGAGGATTTGTTTGTGGCAATTTCCTCGGAAGAGGAATCTTTGCCCCATTCCTTTGCCAATGCAGGGAGTTGATATGGCCAACCCGCTTATCCGAAGATACCAATATCCCCTTCTGCGTCCGCCGCAGGTCTGGATTTACGGCATCATTTACCTCTCTGCAGTTGCCCTAATCCTGATTGTCAATTTGATGTTTTTTGCCAAAGAAACAATCCTGGTAAACGAGGAACCGTGGAAGCTATTCAGGAACCTGCATATTCAGTTTGCTATATTCCAGTTTATCCTTTTATGGATACTGGCCCCCTATAACGTTTCGACGGTGATTTCCGGTGAGATGCTTCAGAAGTCTTACGATTTTACCCGTCTTCTTCCGCTGTCCGCCCGACAGAAAATAGCAGGAATAGTGATGGGACGAAATCTGGTTATTTTTTTCATGGCCGCCGTAAATTTTCTGTTCTTCCTGGCTTTCGGATTGGCTGGTCAATTATCCCTGCCTATTTTGGCAGAGTGGGTGCTTTTTTTGCTATCGATATCCCTGCTGTTCTGTTTGCTGGCCCTGCTGATGTCCATGCATCCCACTAAGAAACGAGGCAATTTCTTTGTTCCGATGCTGGCATTGATTTTTTGCTTTGGGTTTCCCTACTTCTTAATTGTATTGCATGAGTCATTTGAGGGGAAAACTGCAAATGTTCTTTTTTATTGCTGGCAAATTCCCTCGCTGCTTCTGATTAGCGGCTTTGCCCTTTATTTTGCAGGGTGGGCTTCCCTCGGCGGGCTTCGCTGGTTTACTAAAGAATATGATCCCTTGTTTTCTCCGCTGGGCGCTATTGTTTTTCTTGTGCTCTATCTGGTCCTGGTGCTGGGACTGTTTTATCCCTATTTCTTGTCCCAGCGAAGTATGGAGAGTTATCCGGAGAGAATCTTCTTTGGATTCTGGATGTTCGGATTGATTGCTGTTGGACTGCTTCCCGTCGGAGCTCGAAAAACATATGAAAAGTATCTTGAAATGTCACGTTTGTGCTCGCCTTCGAAGCTGTCTGTCTGCTGGCTCTTGCGGCGGTCGAATCTAATGCTGGCTGCGGTTCTTTATCTTCTCTGGGTTTGTTTTTGTTCGTATGCCTGCTGGTTCGGTCCTATTCCCATTTCGCTGTTTCTGGTCTTTGCCGCTGTCATGGGCACTTTTTTCTGTGTGTTGATTTTGCTCTTCGAGACATCTATTACATTAAGCCCTGTTTATCCAAAGTTGGGTTATTTGACGGGTTTTCTGTTTATTCTGTATCTCTTTCTGCCTTATATTCTTGCCGCTCTCTTCGAGATAGATTTTTTGACGGCGTTCAGCCCCTTAGGGTACTTCAATTATGCTTATGAGCACTATAAAGAAGGAATGCCGGTCAGCCCTGCCATTTTGAATATTTTTTTCTGTCTGATGCCGGGCAGACTGGTTTTACTCCGCTATTCTCAAATCGTTACGATGAGAAAGGGTTTATCCAGCGATTCCCCGCTGACCGTTGCGGCCTCATAACCCCAGCAGCAGACGAGCAATCCTTTCGGAGGCATTCGAGCCGCTCCGCGAGCGGGCTGCTTCTGCCATTTTCTCCAGCCGTCCCGAATCTCCCATCAGTTCAAAAAGTACTTGCTGCAATGCCTGTGCTGTGTCGGCTGGGTGGGCTGGATTATCCTCGACAATCACGGCCGCTCCCCTCTCAACAAGGGGCTGTGCATTCAAAAACTGATGGCGGTCTTTGTGATAGGGATACGGCAGACAAATCGCCGGCACCCCCGCCGCCGCATACTCCGCTACACTCGCCGCCCCTGCTCGGCCGATGACCAGCGACGAGGTCCTCAAAAGAGCCGGCATCTGGTGACAATAGTCAAGCACACAGTAGGCAATGGCCGAGTCGGCTGTCTGGGAGCGAACCCATTCAAAATGGGCTGTTCCGGTCAGATGGACAATCTGCCAATGCTCCGCAAACGGCTCCAGCGAGGGAAGAATCTCGAGAATGGCCTGATTGATGCTCCTGGAACCGCTGGAGGCGCCCGTGATCAGGAGAATCTTTTTCTTTGCATCCAGCCCATACTGCGAGCGAATATCGCCGACCGGCTTATTGAACTCTTTCCGCAAGGGGCAGCCGACCACCTCGACTCGGTCAGCAAACCGCCCAAAATAAGGTCGCGTTTGTTCAAACTGAACCAAAATTCGGCTGGCATATCGGGCCATAAGCCGATTGGCCTTGCCAGGCACACTATCCACGTTGATCAGAAAAACGGGAATATGCAGCGAATGGGCGGCCGCAACCACAGGGGCCGAGACAAATCCTCCCGTTCCGACTACCACAGAAGAAGAGGGATCATAGCGAAGAATTTCCTTTGCAAAATAATAACTTTTGAGAAACTGGGCCAAGAACCGGACCACCTTAAGGGGCGATTTGGAGAATCCTTCTGCCGGCAACGGCAGAAAATCAAAGCCGGAAGGACCGAGGATTTTGGCATCAATTTCCCGGCTGCTGCAGAAAAACGCAGTCTCCACACGGGGTTCTTGCTCCTGAAGCCATTCCGCAACTGCCAGCGCCGGGTATAGATGGCCCCCTGTCCCTCCGCCGGCAAAAAAGATTTGCTTAACTTCCTGCCGGCTCACCCTTGCAAAACCTCCTCCGATTCTGGAGATTGCATTGCAATATTCAGCAGAATCCCTGTTGCCGCAGCCGTCAAAAGGAGACTGGAACCGCCGGCACTAACAAACGGCAGAGGAATCCCCTTTGTCGGAAGCACGACTGTTACGACGCCGATATTGACGGCGGCCTGAATCCCTATTGAAAAAACAATTCCTGCCGAAAGCAACTTGCCGAAACGGTCCGGGCATCGCAAAACAACGCGAATTCCAAACACTAAAAACAAGGTAAACAGCAGCAGCACCCACAGGGCACCAATAAAGCCCATCTCTTCAGCAATGACGGCAAAAATGAAATCTGTTGTATCCTCAGGCAGATGACCGTACTTAAAGACTCCCCGACCCAAACCAGTCCCCCAAAGCCCCCCCACACTGATGGCCTTCAGTGATTGCTGGGCTTGATAAGGCAAGCCCTCCTGATCTAATAGAAAAGAAAAAAAACGCTTTATTCGGTTCAGCCGCGTCGGTGAAAGCATCACTGCCGCTATAAAGCCCGGTACAGCAACGATAAGCGGCGTCAGCAAGTGCCACCAGCGTGCCCCTCCAATCCATAAGAGCAGAAAGGTAAGCAGAGCGATGAACAGTCCCGTCCCGAAATCCTCGATTACAATCAGGCCAACTGCCAATCCGACAATACAACATACAGGGATAAATCGCCTCTTGAAATCCTGGATTTGTTCACCAACTTTGTCCAAATAGGCGGCCACAAACAGAATCATCACCCATTTGGTCAATTCCGACGGCTGAAAACTCAAATACATCGGCCCCGGCATCAGGTCCAGCCATCGCTTCGACTGGTTTCGTTCTTCCCCAAAAATCAGCACGGCTGCCAGACTTATAAAACTAAAAATCACAAGATAAAAGGTGGGCGATTTCAGCAAGGGCCCCTGAAGCCGGAACAGTCGATAATCCACCCGTTTCATCAGCAGCAAGATGCCGACCGCCAGGGGAAAAAAGACAATTTGTTTGAACATCGGTGTTTCATAAAACCTCAACCGAGCGGCGTCAGGAGCAAGAGTGGCCCCTGCCGAATATACAAAAACCGTCCCAGTGGCCATCAGCAGCAGCACTACCATCTCAATGGCAAAATCACCGGCAGAAGAGACGGGCTCTGCCGCACGCTCATAAAACCGGATATTTTGGCACTCTGTTTTCATTTCTTCGCCGAAAAATCTATATCTTTTTCGTCAACTAATGTATTTTCCGGTTAGAAAACTTCAACAGCAAATAAAAAAAAAACCATAACGGCAGTTCACAACATAGCCGTGCTTCAATATACCAAAAACAGTCTGGGCAGAAATTCTTTAATGGGAGATGACACTGGAAATGCGGAAGACCGGCAGCAGGAGAGCTATGGCTAAGGTCCCAATCACCACTCCCATAATGACAATCATCAGCGGCTCAATCAGGGAGGTGGTTGTGCGGATGGAATTCTGGAGTTTCTTTTCGAGAAAGATAGAAATCTTATCGCAGACTTGTCCGAGCTGGCCGGATTTTTCACCGGCGCGGAGCATTTGAATAATACTGGATGCAATCAATCTATTATAAGGCGACAACATCAATGCATCCGACAGCTGATAGCCGTCCCGGATTTTACGGTCGGCTGATTCCCATAGACACTGAAAATAATAATTGCCGCAAGAACACTTCATTACATCGAGGGCGTCGAGCAGATTTACGCCGGTATTGACCATCGTAGCCAGGATGCGCATGGAACGGGTCAGCACGGTATCCACAAACATCCCGCCCAAAATGGGGGTGTGAACTTTCAGCCAATCGATTGTTTTACGGCCGGTTACCGTCTGTTTCCAGGCCGAAAGGGCAAACCCGCCGACAATCAGCAGGGTTGAAGCCGCCGCCAGAAAGACCGGATCACCCAGCAGAGCGCTGAAATCCACAAGCACCTGCGTCAATTTCGGCAGCGATGTCCCGCGGGCCTCATAAATCCGTGTGAACCTCGGCAGCACAAAAAACATCAGGGAGCCGGTGGCGGCAACAGCCATCAGCAGCATCACAATTGGATAAATCATGGCGCTTTTAACCTGTTTGCGCGTTTCTGCATCCGCATCCAGATAGCCGCTGAGGACCTGAAGCATTTCGGCCATCTTGCCGGATGCTTCTGAGGCCTTGACCATGCTGATAAACATCGAACTGAAAATCTTCGGATAATTGGACAGCGCTGCGGAAAAACTCTCACCATTTTTAAGACGCTCGGCCAAATCCAGTGTTACTTCTCTGAATACGGGCGGTCGCATCTGGTCCGCAATGGCCTCGACAGCATCGCTGAGCACAACGCCGCTGTCGAGCATTACGGACAGCTGGGTGGTAAACAAAATCAAATCGGCCTGCTTAACCCGTGCCCCGGAGAGCATCTGCTTCTGAGAAGAAGCCAGGCCGGCGCGCGGTTTGGAAGAGGCCGGACGGCTGTTCGAGTATGTTCGCGAAAAGGAAGTTTTGACAGGGGTCGGCATCGGCTTTACTCCTCCATCACCACATTGGCCACACGCAGGATTTCATCAATCGTGGTAATGCCGGCAGCCGCTTTTTCGATTCCATCCAGATGCAGCGGCTTCATGCCGTTTTCAACTGCGGCTGCACGCAATTGTTTGAGGGTAGCCCCTTGGGTAATCATCTCCAGAATCTGATCATCGGGAACAAATAATTCATGAACAGCGATTCGGCCGATATAACCGGTATTCCGGCATTTTTTGCAGCCGATTCCCCGGTAAAATGTCGGCAGGGAACCGAGCCATTTTTCTACCGCTCGCCGAACGCCGGCGGAGGGGGTGTACTGCTCTTTGCAAGTAGGACAAATTTTGCGAACCAGCCGCTGAGCCAAAACACCGATGAGCGAAGCGCTGACCAAATAGGGCGCCACCCCAAGGTCCAGCAGACGCGTAACAGCCCCGGGCGCATCGTTGGTATGCAGTGTAGAAAGCACCAAATGCCCCGTCAGAGCCGCCTGGACGGCAATATTGGCCGTCTCTTCATCTCGAATCTCACCGACCATGATGATGTCCGGGTCCTGCCGCAGCAGAGAGCGGAGAGCACTGGCAAAAGTAAATTTCGACAATTCATTTACCTGAAACTGATTGACGCCGTGAATGTTGCACTCCACCGGGTCTTCCACGGTGCAGATATTCACCTGTTCGCTGTTCAGCTCCGACAGCGCCGCATAGAGCGTGGTATTTTTGCCGGAGCCGGTCGGACCGGTTACCAGCACAATCCCGTTAGGCATCCTGATAATCTTTTTGAAGGCCTTCAGATTTTCATAGCTGAAGCCCAGCGACTCCAGATTGGTGAGGATTCTCCGCATATCAATAATTCGAATGACCACTTTCTCACCATAGGTACCGGGCATCACAGAAACGCGCAGATCAATGGGGCGGCCCTGCATCAGCACATGAATGCTTCCGTCCTGCGGCAGACGACGCTGGGCAATATCCAGCTCCGACATAATCTTAATGCGGGACACAATGGCCGCGTGCATCTGATAAGGGGGACGCATTTTTTCATAAAGAAGGCCGTCCACACGGTAGCGAACCCGAACCTTTTTCTCGTCGGGTTCGATGTGAATATCGCTGGCATTCTCATGTACGGCGCTGCAAATGAGATAGTTCACCAGTTTGACTACCGGCGACTGGCCGGCAATTTCTTCCAGATTGGTAATATCCTCCGGAAGATGTTCGATCATCGAAAAATCCTGCAGCGCCGCATCATCGATAATGTCATCAATGACAAAAACATTGGCGGCAGGCATATAAGTCTGCAAGGTGGCCTGAATATCCTTGATGGTGGCACAGACCACCTGCACGCGGCAATTGCTCAGCCGCTCAATTTCCTCAATCAGGAAGACGTTTGTCGGCTCACTAACCGCTACCGTGAGCGTATCAAACACCTTAAAAAGAGGCAGAACAGAGTGCTCTTCCGCAAACTCCCAGGGCAGAATCTCCACCACCGCCGGATCGCAGAGTTTAGGCGTAATCTGTGCGTAGGGCAGGTCATAGGTCTCTGCCAGAGCGGAAGCAATCTGATTCTCGGTGCAGACATTCATCTCCACCAGCAGTTCACCCAGAAGCCGGCTATGGCCCGATTGTTTCTGCTGCTGAAGGGCCTGCTCAACCTGCTGAGGCGTAACAATTCCCCGCTGAACCAGCAGTTCACCGAGCTGAAGACGTTTTTCTGTACCTGTCTGCTTCATCCGGTTCATTCCGCTCATACAAAGCTTTTCATGGCCTCTGCCAAATCTCCGTATGTATCCAGCCGCGGCAGGAGCCGTGTAATTTCAAGGATTTTCTGGCAGGTTTCATCCAGCCCCGCCAGTTTCAAAGGGCAGTTTTGCCGGCGGCAGTCTTCGTGCAGGGTAATCAGCTGCTCCAGCGCCGCGCTGTCCATCAGAATCACCCGGCTCATATCCAGCAGCAGGCCTCTGGGCTGCTCTGCCTTGGCCGAAGCAAGGGCATCCGCAAAGGATTTCATCGATTCAACGGTAAACTCGCCCTGCAGTTGAAGAATCGCAACTCCGCTTTGAACTTGAACTTCAATCTTCATCGAATCAGTGCTCCAACGGCCTTGATTCCGTACTCTTCAAAATTGCTGAAATCCCATGTTTCAATAAATTCGTCCTGAATCACCTCCCAGAGATGTTCAACCGGGCTGCCCAGAAAGGTCTGCACGACAGCCGGGTCGAACTGAACGCCGCTGCCCTTTTCGACTTCAGCAAGAGCCCGACGAATGCTCATGGCCTCCCGATAGACTCGCCGTGAAGTCATTGCATCAAAGGCATCCGCCATCGCAATAATACGGGCGCAGAGAGGAATTTCTTCCCCGCGGAGTCCTTCCGGATATCCGCTGCCGTCATAGCGTTCATGATGATACAGCACACCGGGGATAATCTGCCGCATCTGAGGAATCTCGGACAAAATCGAGGCCCCGATTTTGGGATGAGCCAGGATAACAGCCCGTTCTTCATCAGTCAGCCGACCCTGCTTGCGGAGAACCGCCTCGGCTACGCCGATTTTGCCGATATCATGCAGCAGGCCGGCCAGATAAATATAATGAATCTCCTGTTCGGAAAGCGGCGCCGTCTCCTTCATTTGCTCGGCAATCCATCGGGCAATCAGGGCCACTCGCTCCGAATGCCCCCGTGTATATTGGTCTTTGGCATCAATACTGTTGGTCAGTGCCTTCAGCGAACCGATAAAAAGCTCTTTGAGATCGTTAAACAGCCGTCCGTTCTCAATAAAAACAGCACACTGGCTGGCAACGGAATTAAACAGTTTGACATCCGTGCTGTCAAAGTCCTGTTTGTTTTGAATATTGGTCGCCACCAGGAATCCGGCCATTCGCTCCGCCGTCCCCAGCGGCACAGCCAGGATATTCCGAAGCCGCTGAGGCCAGGCATACTTAAAAGGACTATCGACCTGACTGTCCAGCAGCGCCTCGCCGCCAGCCGTCAGTTCTGCGATCAAGTGCATCTGAAGGACATCCGCCATCGACGGTTCAAGGGAGAGTAATCCTGAACCGGCGCTGAGAACCAGCCGTTTGTTTCCTTCCACTGTTTTTTCAAGAAAAATCGCAATGCCTTCCACCGGAACAATCTGGGTCAGCTGGTCACAGGCCAGCTGGAGATAGGTGGAACAGGACTGATCCAGCGTCATATGGGTGCTGAGATTGTACAGCAGCATAATCTGTTCATAACATTCAGACAGCTCTGTGGTGAGCTTGTCCAGATTCTTTTCCATCAGTTCCGGATCAGCCCGAAGCGATTGATTTGAAAAAGCCGTCATGTGATATCCTTCTCCGAGATTTATCAGTTCCGTTGTCAGACCGCCGCTCGCTGAGCCAGTACCTGTTCAATGCAGTGGAGTACCTCTCTGGGGCTGAAGGGCTTGCTCAGGCAGGCCGCCACCCGCAGAGATTCTTTCTGCTGCGGGTCTATCGCAAAGCCGCGAGCCGTCAGCAGCAGAACCGGAATATCGACTGTAGCCGAATTCTGACGAAGTTTTTCAGTCAGTTCGATGCCGGTCATCGCCGGCATCTGATAATCCGTCACAATCACATCCGGGCGATGTTCACAAGCAAGCCGGTAGGCATCACTGCCGTTATCGGCCGTGAACACTTCAAAGCCGTTATTGCGCAGCTTGATAGCCACTACCTGAACAATGTGAAATTCATCATCGACAACCAATGCTTTTCGTTCCGCCATAGTATTCTCCCGTTTCGTAAAAGCCGTTCTTTCGGCTGTTCTGCCGGACCTTTCAGACAGGGGCAGCCGCGCAGCCGGCCGAGGCCAGCGGCAGTTCAAAACCAAAAGTGCTTCCCTGTCCCACGGTACTGGAGACAAAGACCCGGCCTCCGTGAAGCGTTTCAATAATCTGTTTGACCAAATTCAATCCAAGACCGGTTCCCTTGGCCAAATAATTGTTGGCCTGGATCCGATAAAACTTTTCAAACAGTCGGCCCAGTTCCTCCGGCGGGATGCCAACACCGGTATCCGATACAGTGACCCGCAGGCGGCCGTCGGCTTCATCAACCTCCAAACCAACCCTAACGGAGCCGCCGGCAGGAGTGTACTTAACAGCATTGCTGATTAGATTGATGACGGCCCGCGAAATCATATCCCGATCCACGCAGGCCTGGTCATACAGAATCGGCGGAGGGGAATGAAGTGTGATATTCTTTTCCTGGGCATAACTCTGCATCATCTCCACGGCATCCCGAACAATCAGAGCAATGCTGTGATTTTCTTTATTCACCTTGACCAGGCCGGACTCAATCCGTGAAATATTCAGCATATCTTCAATCATTCGATTCAGACGAAGTGCCTGGTTTTGGATGATGGAACAGAACTGGCGGATTGCCTCCGCATCCTGCGCTTCGCTGTCCACAAGCATTTCTGCGTAGGCATTGATGGAGGCCAGGGGTGTCTTCAGCTCATGGGAAACCTGGTTGACAAACTCATTTTTCATCTGCGAGATTTCATGTTCGCGGCTGATATCATGCAGAACGGCTACCACGTTTCCGCCGTTTTCGCCTGACTCTTCCAAAAAAGAAAAAACCGCTTCAAAAATTCGCCGGCGGCTGTGAACATCAAACGTCAGTTCGTGCCGAAGATGACAGATGCGTCCGCTTCGGCAGCGTCGGATTTTCTCCCGCAGCAGCGGCTCCGCTACCGCCGTCTCCAGCGAAGGCGGGCTGTCCGCCTCCGGACAAAACCCCAGCAGCTCCTGAGCCGCCGGATTTGCAAAGATAATTTGGTCCTGCTCGTTAACCACCAGCACAGCATCTCGAATGGTGTTCAGAATCGGCTGACCCCACATGCGATGCCGTCTGCACTGCTGAAGTTCCAGAAGGAGTCGTCTGTTTTCGCTTTCAATCTGTTCCGTCCGCTCTTTCTGCTGAATAGACCATTTCTGCAAGGCACAGCGGAACGGAGCAGGAAGAGATGAA